>JGI20158J14315_10003392_pt1 | contig 10607 bp, 10 predicted proteins | sample COG_08_FD_14315 | JGI IMG/M metagenome (IMG submission 14315)
ACTGAAACCCGTCTTTCTTTCTTTTTGTTTGTTTTGACGGGAGTTTGTGATGAAGAACATGTTCTGAGCCTATCTGTCGTGGAAGAAGAAGTATGCCGAAAGAGGGAGGAGTCGAACGTCGCTCGTTTTTTTTACCTTCGTTTCGCATTCTCTCGTGCGCAACGTTCGTTGCTTCTGCGCGGATTCAAAGGCGATGATGACCACAAAATTTATCAAGATTTATCTGAAGCTTCACGGCGTATTTGATCATAGCAAGTGCTCTGAGCCTAAGAACCTACATCCGCGATACTTTTTTTTCTTTGATCCGCTCGCTCACACAGTATTTTTTACACACACAAAAAAACACACACACAGACGCGCACAGGAAACACAGTTTTCGTTGAAAACATGCAGGTTGTATCGAACGCAAGCACATTTTATGGTAACGCGCTGCGTAGTACTCATAGTCGACGACGACAAAAAGCGCATCTCACCACCACCACCAAAGCGTACGTCGATTGGACGCTCGGCGAGCCGGCGAGGGTGGTGAAATCCGCATGTTCGCCCTCCTCCGAACAGTACGAACCAGAAGATGCGATAAGTGTGAATGAAATCATCGAGAAAAACGACGGGATTTTCATACCGTTTAAAGAGAGCAAAGAGGTCGTTTTGAAGTTTACGCTGGAAGACGCGAAGACGAAAGAAGTGACGAAATTAGCCAAGACGTGTTGCGATTTGCGAGTCCAAGCGGTCGAGGGCATCTTTTTTCTCTATGATGCGGAAGAAAACGCAAAGCCGGTGAAGTGTTCAGGAAAAGCCATACGAACGTTACGCCCGGGATCGGTGTTATCGTTTTGTCATCACGGACGCGAGAGGCGATTGGAATTGTTTCGAAACGCCATCGCGCACGCGTGAAATGCACACGCAAAGCTGTACCAAACTAAAAACTAAAAATACAAAACTACCTATCTTCTATCTCTGCCTTCTAAATCGTTCACGTATCCTCTCGGTGGATCTTCAAACACCACGTCTTTATACATGCCGTCCTTCCCATTTCCTCTCCCGCTACACCTGAACGTCAACGAAACTCGCTTCCCGTCGATTAAATCCTCGTTCCGAATGCCGTGTTCCCATTCGAATCTACATCGTCCGCCTTGGATCTGTAACGAAAACCTCGGTAACTTCTTTGCAATCTCAATCCCTTGATTCTTATTCATTCTGTATCGCATTATGCACGTTCCTACCATGCTTAAATTGATGATAATATCGCTCGATAAAATCCGGTCGTCCACGTGCGGTCTCAACTCGTGTCCTTTCTCTCGCACATATTCAATCGCGTTGCACTCGTTGCACGCGAACCCGAATTCTCGCAAACCTTTGTACCCGTACTCATTCGCGCGTAACTTTTCCAAAACAATCCTCTGAAACGCCTCCGGCATTTCCCTCTTCGCTTTGAACACTTTCCTCCGCGCCCTGTCCGCGTTCACCCCCCAAGACTTCCCGTTGTGCCGTCCGTTCCCGCTCGCGTTTCGATCGTTCCACGTCTGCTCCGACATGTCGTACACCGCTCGCAATAACTCTGTCTCTTCTTCCTCGGTTATAAAATTCTCAATCACTTTGTGCCCAGATATGTGCGACGGCGACGAGATTTTGGACATTTCAATCGAGCCTCGCTTGATTTTCAAGAACGCGTCGTTATTCTTAGCAGTAGGAATAGTAGGAATAGGTATTGNAGGCATTTCCTCCTTCTCCTCAAAAGCCTTCCTTTTCCGGNAGTTTTTGCTCGCCAAAGTCTCAGTCTTCTCTGCATCTGTTATTACGGAGTGTTCTCGTTCTTCTTTTTCTTCCTTTTCTTCTCGCTTTGCGCGTTCGTCTAAACACTCGTTCACGTGTTCTTGCAAGCGCACCACGTGGTGCATCGTCCCACAAACTGGACATTTCTCGTATTTATTCTTGTTCTGTTTTGTCTTCTTACCATCGCCTCCGCCGGCGAAAAATAACGTCGTCTGTCGCATCACACACGGTGTGCTTCTTCGTGTGCTTCTTGTCTTCAGAGTGGTACGCTCGAGAGAGAGAGAGAGAGTAAGAGAGAGTTTGTTTTAGGGGAAATCAANCATTTAAACTGGGGAAAGTCAACAGAAATCTCTCCATTTCAAAGCCAAGTAAACATCAATGATATCAGACTTACTACTCGCTCTTTCGGGAATTCCGGGCGATATCATCGTCCACGAGTCCTACANATCACCCACAACGCCGGACCGGTTTATCATCAGCTCGAGAGCGATGGAAATGGACATCGTTCTGCCATTTGAGAGAGATTTGGTGGAAAAACGACTCTTACCACTCGCGTTTGCGGTGAAGGTTTTGAAAGAGTTCGCAGAACGAGAGGATGCGAAAAGAAGGATGAGAAGTAGTGATGATGATACTAACGGTGTGAGTATTCAGTCGGAGCATCATTTGTGCGCGTACCGGCGCGGATTACTCTCCGGCATAGACCAAGCGGTGTTACAACCGTACGAGGAGCGGTTGCTCCTGTTGGAGCAGAAAATACTGAAAGGCCAAATCGANCCGAACGCGAACGCGATCGAGGAATTTTTAGGCGAGTTTACAGTTTCTGTTATAGGTACGATGGATGCGTTGAAGAAGATAATCGAGGGAGGAAGAAGAGGATGGATTTTACGGCGCGAAACTTTTGGACGAACTCGCGTTTCGGTATCGCCAGTGCGGGAGTTTCGAGACGAAGCGAGCGTTGAGAATTTTGAGGAGGTTTGCGATGCGAGCGTTTTATGGGCACTGTTTCGTGTGGCTGGCGTTTGGGACAGTGGCAGAGGAGCAGCAGATTCGGAGGGATTTTGGTGGACGACGACGACGGGAAGTAAACAATAAAGGGTCGTTTTTTATCGGCGCCGTGAGAGAGGAAGACGTGATGACGCAAAGGCTGGAGAGGCTCGAAATGAACGAAGAAGAAGAAAAATATGATGATGATGATGAAAAAGAAGACTCGATGATGAGGAACGCAGACGAAGAATATCAAATCAGGTACTTTCAAGACGACGATTACTTGGAGAATGCGAAAATATTACCAACCGATGGCGGCGCTTCGGCTTGGCGCGACGCTTTCGCGGTCAAAATCGAGCAAACACCGAAACGCATGTCCGCGAGCGACGCCGAGGCGGTACATTTCGTAGGGAGGTGCGTGAGAGCGTTACGGTTACATCGAAGAGCGCTCGAATTGCGAAGACGTAAGAAGTTTGGGAGCATTAAGGAGACGAACGCGAAAAAAGCAGACATCGATGCTTTCCTAGAGGAACACGCGAGAGAAACCGGGAAGGAGATTGAATCGCTCGTGTTAGGTATTCGTGATGATGAATCCAAAAACACAGAGAAGAATGAAGCCGCAATAAACGACGGCGAGGACGATTTCGACGATTTTACCTCTCTCGCTGTTGTCGTGAACAAAGCGAAACGAAGAGTTTCCAAGAAACTCGGCGAAGTCATCGATTCAGAAACCTACGACGTGAACGACAAATCCGCCTCGTCGTCGTTCGTAACGGAAACGTTCGCGTCTTTGCGAAACTTCTTTCTGTTACAAAGAGGTGACATCTTTTCCTCGCTTTTGGACGACGAAGATTCAATCTTTTCGTATCCGGGAGCGAAAGGAGTGGTATGAAATCAGCGAAGAAACGCATTGAATCGGCGTGGGAAGATGCCGTCGCCGATAACAAGTACGACGGCGCGAGCGAACGATTTTCACTTAAACGAGGCGACAAAAAATATTTTTCGGAAACAAATGCTGTGAGTTCGTGCGATGGATTTGACGATGTCTACATGTCCTACGAGAGGACATGGCCCGTAGGTTTACTCGTAACGGACTTTGCGCTCGAGAAATACGGTACGATTTTCAAGTCTTTGTTTCGATTGCGTCGAGCGAGATCCGCGTTGTCGCGAGTTTGGCAGAATATCAGCCGACACAATCGATCGAGTGTGACGGCTTTACAAATGAGCAACAATACCGGTACTGGTTTTGAAACCGACGCAAACGGCGTTATTCTTCGCTCGCGAACGGCGATTGATTTTGCATTACGAAACTGGGAACAGTACGCGAGCGAGGACGTCATCGCTCACCGATGGTCGTCGTTCGCGCAATCCATGACGTCGAGTGCAGGAGACGGCACTGCCGTTGACTTCGAGAAAGCGACCAAGGCACACAGAGAATTCATTGTGAGCGTATCGCGCGAACTTTTCGTGAAAGATGGGAGTATGGTTAGGAAAAAGAAGAAAGACGCGAGCGACGTCGAGAAAGCAGTGGCGGAGATTTCAAATTTAGCCTTTACGTTGGAACTTCTCAGTCGAGAATACAGAGATATTAACGATAAAGAAATTGAGGAAGAAACGAGCGATGAACAAAAATTGTATGCGAACGAACATCTGGTTACGAAGACCGAACACGTCTTGTCTCGCGCGCAAGAGTGCACCGCACTTCTCTGCTCGGCATTGCGAAGCGAGATTTTAGGGGTCTCGGATGTCGCTTTGCACGATAAAGTAGACGCGTTACTCTTCCGGCTCGAGTTCAACAAGCAACCGTAATTATAGCAGTAAATGTAGTAGTAAATGTAGAAGCAGCAACTAATTAGTTAAAACTTTGTCGAATTTAGAGCCAAAAACCCGAGCGCGTACCCGGCGTGCGCGGCGGCGCCGTTTTTCAAAATCGACTCGTCCAAAATGAACTTCGCCGAGTGTAACGGATGCACCGCTCCTATATCTAGATTATAACTACCAATCCAATTCATCACGCTTGGATACTCGTTCGCGAAAAACGAAAAGTCCTCCGCCGGCATCACTGGAGCCACGTCCAAAACTTTACCTTCCTCCTTCCCGAATATTTCTCTCGCCACTCGTTTCGCAAACTCCGCCGCTTTCGCATCGTTCACCGTCGGTGGGTACACTTCTCTACTTGCGAAACTCACCTCCACTTCGCACCCGTTCGCCAATCCAACTGCGTTAGCTACTCTCGACAGTTCATCCATAGCCCATCGAAATGTCTCCGGCTGCAACGATCTCAACGTACCGGTCAATTTGGCCTCGTCAGGCATGACGTTGCTCACCGTCCCGGCGTGAAACGTCGATATGGTAACCACCACCGAATCTAGCGCGCTCGTTTTCCGACTGACAATAGTTTGCACATCCGTCACAATTTTCGCCCCGCAAACAACCGCGTCGACATTTTTATGCGGCACGGCGGCGTGTCCGCCTCTCCCGGTCACCGTAATCTCAAACGTCCCCGCGCCTGCCATTATCGTTCCTCCTCTCGTTCCAAACGAACCACTCGGCGTTTCCGCGTACGGCCAGTTATGCAAAGCGAACGCGGTACTCGGTCGTATCTTCATATCTCGCATGGTCTTCGACTCTAACATTTTCTTCGCGCCCGCGCCGCCTTCCTCCGCCGGTTGAAACAACAAATACACAACCTTCCCTCGCCTCGCCTCGTCCGGTAGAATCTCTTCGCCGCTCTCGAGAACTTTCTTAATCAATTTTGCCGCGCCTAACAGCATCGCCACGTGCCCATCGTGCCCGCACGCGTGCATCTTCCCCTCATTCTTCGATTTAAACTCCAAATTTGTCTCCTCCGTCACCGGCAACGCGTCCATATCCGCGCGCAACAACACCGCGATCTTATTCTTCTCAGTAGTAGTACTCTCGCCGCTCCCGCTTCCTCCTTCGCCTTCGCCGTCGTCGTCGTCGTCACCATCCAACGGAATCCTCGCCAATATTCCCGGTTCCGCCGCGTCTTCGTACACAATTCCTAGTTTTTCTAACTCTTTCTTGATAAACGAAGCCGTTTCTCGTTCGTTCCACATCAACTCTGGCGTTTCGTGTAAGAAGCGTCTCTGGCGAATTAAGTCGAGCTCGAAATCGGACTCCAGACTGAACCGTTTTATCGAGGCGAGGACCGCATCGAATGTCAACGAAGAAGAAGAAGTTCTTCCATCCACGACAACCGTGACATCATTCTCTTCGTTTTCGTTCGACGTTTTGTTGTTCTTCTTCGACGAGGTCATGCGTTTGATGGTGTTCTTCTCGTTCTCCGGATCGTTCTCTCCTTCCCCGTCGGGAACTGCTTCCGCTTTCCAAGAAGACTTCGGAAAGAAGAAACAAAAGAAGAAGACAAAGAAGAAAAAGAAGGCGTTGAACAGAGAAAGAGACGTAAAGGAAGCTTTCCTTTTCCTATTCCTCGTTCTGGTCGTCGTCGTCCGAATCCTCGTCGTCATCTCAGCGGAAGAGTAAAGTTGCGATGTGTTTACGATTTTTATACGAGAGAGAACAGTCAAAGCGCTGCTGAATGAAGAAAATGTGGAGATTTTTTGTACTTTTACAACTCTTTCTTTGCGTTTTCCTGCGTCCGAGGAGGAGGAGGAAAAGGTGGTGGCGACACATCGCGCGACGTCGGTAGCGGCGCTTTTTCGAGTGGGGGTTCTTCTGGTGCGTCCTCTTTCTTCTCCGCCGCGTTCTCGTCGGATAAAACGTGAGCCGTCGGTCGCCGGTGTCCTTCTTCTCGTTGGCGCGTCTCTTCAAGGAGAAGAGGCGGAGGAGGTGTCCGTGCTCGCGTAACGCGAGGGTGGAGAATGCGTTGTTGCTGTTGTTGCCGTTGTTGTTGTTGCCGCTGCTGCTGTTGTTGTTCGATGGCGGTGTTGGCGTGAAACGCGATGACGCTCGAGCGCCAAAAGACCAGAAAGGTGATGAAACAAATCGGCCAAACGAGTTCGAACGTGGGACTGGCGGCGAACTGCTCTACGGTTGCCGCGATCATGCGAACAACGTCACGGAAGGTCGGGTTTCCGGTGACGGTTTGAATTGTTTTCTGAATCTCCGCGGAGACGTCTAACGAGCGAACGCCGGCGCTTCGATTTTCGTCTTCCTCTTTGTCTCGCTCGTCCTCCTCGTCTATTCGGTCCTCGAAACCTAACCGACTTTTTCTATTTTGGCTTTTTCTATTGCTATTGCTACTGCGTTTGCTGAGCACCGACTTCGGAACACTGCCACCACCGGGAGAGAAAGGCGAGAAGGTGCCGTAATTTTTACTCGGCGAACTCGGATCCACGAGCGACGCGGACGCGCTTTTCGATTTGCGTCGACGAACGCCTTTGTTCGAGGAAGGCGACGTAGGCGTTTGAGTGAAGAACAACGCGGCATCGCCACTTCCGTCTAACGATTGCGTCTTTCGAGCACGCGCGCGGCGCTGTCCGGGATCTGTCCTTCTCGATTCTACACTTCTCGGCGTGAAACCTTGATCGTCTTCGCTCTCGTCTTCGTCGTCGAAAAACCCTTCTTCATCGCTACTGCTCCCCATACCGTCGCCGGCTACGGATTGCGTAAACTGCGACCCTCTTTCCGACTCTAACTGTGACGCGGCTTCCAACCATCGTCTCGTTGCTGCCATTCGCGACGCCTCCGATTTCGCAAGTTCATCTTTTGTTTTTAACAACTTTCTCGTGAGTCTCTTGCGTTTGGCTTTTTCCATTTGCATCCACGCAACGAGCTTCGCGCGACCGTCGAGGGCGTTTATGTCTTGTTCGTGCTCTCTGCTTCGGTTCGTAGGATCGTCGTCGTCGTCGTCGTCATCATCATCATCGTCATCGAGAGAATACGATTCGTTGACATCATCATTTGTTCTGAAATAATCCTTGTCTTCTTTCTTCTTCTTGTTCTTCTTCCCGGATGCAATCTCGACTTCATCCACGACTCCTGCAATGGCGCTCGCGACAACAGGATCTAACGCTTCCTTCGCCGCTCTATACAAAGCATCACCGTTCGGCACGCCTCTTGCTTCGCTCGTAAATCTTTCCAACGCGCTCGAAACAGTTCTCCGTAATTTCGCTTCCCACCGTCTCGCGCCGACTGCCTCGACTGAGTTTGAGAGATCGCTGCCGGATCCTCCTCTTCGCAGCAATCTCGTTTCGGTGACTGCGTCGTTGACGTCGTCTTCAAACTTCTCGTCGTCGTGATGTTCGCGCATGGCGTGCACTAAAGCACTTTTCAGTTCGGAGATGATATTCGCCGCGCCGGTTAAGCGTTCGGCAATTTCCTCGGATTCTTTTTTCGTCTCGAGGTACGCCTTTTCCGTTTTTTCCAAGTTTTTCTCGTACGCCGAGGATTTTAAACGCTCGTTCTCAATCATTTCTAAAAGATTAGCGACGGTATCGTCGATGGTGTCGTCCACGTCCCTTCGAATAACATCAACGGCACCCGTTTTATGTTCACGTTGCTGATGTTGATGTTGTACTCTGGACGACGTCGACGTCGACGCCATCATCATCGCCGCCTCCGCAATCGTACTCGCCGACGCTCTTCTCGCGTTTTCTAATTCGCTTCTCACGCTCTCACCCACCGACGCCGACCGAAACGTAAACTCTTCCTCGTCGCTCGCAATATCTCCTTCTCCTCGTCCGACAGCACGACGAGTATCGTTCGTATTCCATTTCGCGTCCACGTAATAATCGTCCCTGATTTGCAACGCGCTTCCCGCGAACGTCGCCGCGTCCGTCCTCTGAGAAGAAGAGGCGCCGCGCGAAGCGTCCTCGTTTCTCTCGTTTCTTCGTCTCGAATCATCATCAACAACAACTTGCGCTTCGCGTTGTTCTCGCGAATGTTGTTCCTCCCTCTGAGGAATCATCTTCCTGCGATTCGACGAATCATTCGTCCTCGTTTTCGCCTTGTGTTCTTTCACTCTCATCGTCGTCGTCGTCTGAATCGTCCTTCCCGCGCCTCCTCCTCTCACTCGCATTCTCTGCACCGTCTCCTCCTCGTGCGTTTCTCTTCCTTCGCTTTGCTGCCTTACCAAACGCAACGATTCACGCGTGGCAAAAATCGAATCATCCGTCTGAATGCGTTTTTGTTGATGTGTGTTGTTGTCGTTGCTGCTGCTGTTTTTGGACATCATCAAAGAAAAGCGTAATCTCTCTCTCTCATCGTTTTCATCGTCGTCATCATCATCATCATCATCATCCTCATCCCGGTGCGTTTGTGTGTGTATCTGTGCACATAATGAGGCGAATGCACGAGAGAAGAGAGAAGAGAGAATTGCGCATGTTTAATTAGGGTTGGACACCCTAAGCAACTTTCAGAACAAAACCTTTTCGCTTCTTTTTTCCGCAGACAGAAAAAAAGGCACACCATGAAGGGTTCTCATCAGATGCTCTTCTTCGCGTCGTTCTTGGTCTTTTTCGAGAGCGCGAAAGCTCTGGAGACCGAGTGCGACGTGTGTCACGTGAACTATTATCACAAGGTGTGCGCTTCTTCTTAGTATTTATTAGAGAACACGCGCGTGACGGTATTCGTTGTTTTTGATGCGGATGATGACGACGACGATGATTTCCCCGTCGTTGGCGGCCGTCTCGTTGACTTTTTATCGCGCGTTGTTTTTGTGAACTCACCGTTTGAATGAACTCTCTCTTATCTCTTATCAACAGCACGTGTCCACGCCGACGTTTATGCCGTCCGACGTGAACGTCTGCCGAGAGTACCAGTACGAGGCGTGTTGCTCGTTAGATACCGTTCGCAAGTGCGTTGTTTTTTTTACTAAAACCCTCCTCTTTAGAGAGAGACTTTTGTGACTTTCCTCTTCTCTTTCGTTATTATATACTTTTTACGAAGAAGACTGACGCGACAACATCACACTCAACAGGGTACCGACGCAAATGATAAGCGACTTATACGGTGATGAGTACAACCACGGGTTGTGCGTGGACATCGTCGGTGATGATTTCACCGCGATGTCCACCGGTTGTCAAGCGTACTTCGACGCCGAGAATTGCTTTTACGAGTGCGATAAAAACGTCGGCAAATGGAGAAAGCATTCGGATTGTAACGAAGAAGACGCGGACGTGAGTAATCACAACGCGTGGCAGATTGAGGCGATGCCCATTCGTGCGAGCACGGCAGACGCGATGTATGAAGCGTGTAAGGATGATTTTTTTCCGGACAGTAAAGGGATGTTCGGCACCGAAGCCGGGAACTGGGCGGATGCGTGGAGTACTCGAGTGAACGTGAACGCGAATGGTGTAAATACCGGTACTGGAACGTGCAAGAAAGGCTCGGAAATTTGGACAAACGGCCAAGATATGGTCGAGAACGTGTGGGGTATTGCGTTTAAGTACGAAACCGATGCTACGAAATCGTACGTCTGGGGATTCAATGAAGGCGAATCGAACCCGAACAATAAAATTTTGGAGGACAAAGCTTACCCGCCATTTACGTGCGCATATCACGGAAATATCGACGTCGATAAGCCGAGCACGGAATATGCGCAGTGTTGCCCAAGCGATTGGCATTTGGACGAGTCGTCTGGTCATGCGTTGGCGACGGCTAATGTGACGGCCTATGTGACGGCTAATTCGACGGCTTGTGTGAATCCATACGCTTCTGGCGCAAAGATGGCGTCGGTCGCTTTGGCGTATTCGTTGGTTGTTTTGGCGCTCTGTTTCGCGTAAAACGCAAAAAAGTTTTTTGAGTAAACACAAAACGCGAAAAGAAGCTGAGAATGATATCCGAACGGATATTGATTTCGTTTCCCTCCCGATTTGTGAAACACAAAACGAAAATCAAGCTAAATCCTTCAAACTTATTCATAC
>JGI20158J14315_10003401_pt1 | contig 10586 bp, 7 predicted proteins | sample COG_08_FD_14315 | JGI IMG/M metagenome (IMG submission 14315)
AACACATCTCCTCCAGAGGCACTTCGAGCGCCCATAACGCGGTATTCTTGACGGAGAGCGACATCATTTCTCTGCTTTCCATGGTTACACATGGCATAACGAACAAGTCTCCCAGCAAAGTCTTCTTGAGATAATGGCTAGCTTCGCCAGTAGTGGACCGCCCGTGCACCTGTTGGTGGCGTCATAGATGAAGACTTTTGACAGATGTGTGGGGGGATGTCAGCCTGTGTTGACGCACTTCTCCCGACCGTGGAGGAAGGTTTCAGGACGTACTGTCAGTGAAGGGCCTACTCAATCTATCGCATAGAAGCTGATGACGTCATAACATGATACGCCTCTCTGTCAAGATTCGGAAGGACACGGTGTCGCCGTGCGCGCAAGCAGTTGGCATGCACTCTTTCACAACAACACACCATTTTTGCACCCCATCTCCGATCTGCACCTAAATTCAGAAAGTTCTGACTATTTGCATGCGCGATCAGGGCCAAATAATTTCCTTGAGTTACAAACAGTCGGATCCGTCGGAGAGTGGCACTCTCGTTACATTTCCTGACCCGAAATATATTACAGCCGACCAAATTCGGGTCCGACCGAAGGTCAACGATTAGGGAGCTACTAGCTAGCTAGCTAGTATGAGGGTCTGAGTCTATATTAAAAACCGCAGTTTTCGAAGGTACTACGAAGGTAATAGCTAGCTAGCATAATAAGGTTTCGTAATTGCTATGCTGAGTTATTAGCTAGTATGATATAATACCTTCGTATATAATATAAGTGTTCGTTATTATCTAATAACCAGCATACAGTATGCATCATCAATTGTCTTGGACCGCGGTGCTTTTTTTGGAACATTCGTGCGGAGACAGCTGTGTTCACACAAACTCTTTTCTAGCTAGGACCATCCCAGTAGCGGATATCTCTGACAACGGGATATCCGAAGCATCCACTGCCTCGGAAAGACTGGCACAACCACTTCTCTTAAAAGCGAGAAACAGGAGAGGCCCACGTCTTCAGCGATTGACGAACTTCCTGCCCGCTCAATCCAAAAGCGTAACGTTGAAAGGCCACGTTCCGTCAGAGTCTCTGAGGGAACCCACCGCCCGGAAGGAAACCCTAACACTGTCGCGATGTTCAGTGAGTTAGAATCACCGCGCCGTTTCTCATTCGAAGTTGATGTAGTGGGTTTTATCTGTCGAGAGAGTTTTGCTTTCTTGACTTCGACTGATGACTTACGTTTCCTTACGCGCAGAAAATACTTTCCAGGTGAGTACACGCTCAAATCGCATGGCCGAATCTACACTCTCGCAGCTTTCATCTCAAGTTCGTCGTCTTTCATCATTTGCAGAGCGGATTCCTTTCCATCCTGTATAGTATTGGAAGCCAACCGCTTCAAATTTGGGACAAAAAATGCCGGAATGGTCACATCAGAAGGATAACTGACAAAGACATCCAGTCATCTGTGCTTGAAATAATGGGCACGAATGTGAGTGGGGTATTGTGTTTCCTTACTCACGCTGATTGTTAACTTTCAACACACAGGTGTCCACCATTTTTATTGCCTGCCCTGGAGATGAAAAGCAAACCTTAGGAATCAAGCTACCTTTCTTGGTGATGATAATTAAAAACATGAAAAAGTACTTTTCTTTTGAAGTACAGGTAATCACGCCGCAGTCATGAAATTTGTAGCTCGCGCAGTCAAAGTTACCATCGAACTGCTAGAGTGTTCCTTAATATTTGCCGTGGTTTACGCTCAGGTGTTGGATGACAAGAATGTACGCCGCAGATTTCGCGCATCTAATTATCAGGTACAAGTTTTGCTGCCAAGTTACTGTCTGAGCAGAGTCTCACCTTCCCTTTGGGAATTACAGTCGACAACACGCGTCAAGCCTTTCATATGCACGATGCCTATGCGACTCGATGAAGGATGGAACCAAATCCAGTTCAACCTTTCTGATTTCACTCGACGAGCATATGGTAGTCAAACGCTCGCATCTTTTTTTTTTGCTTAATTGATTGGACTCACTTTAAATGCATCAGGAACAAACTATATCGAAACGCTCCGTGTCCAAATACACGCCAATTGCCGCATCAGGCGCATTTACTTTTCAGACCGTCTATATACGGAGGAGGAGCTGCCACAAGAGTTTAAACTTTTCCTTCCAATCCAGGTGAGTCAAAAGTCGCTGGACACGACAACTGGCAACTAACCTTGACGAAACACCCTTGCCAGAAATCTTGATCAATGGAAGGCGCGAATTCTACGCTAACGTGTTTGCGAATTAGCTGGAAAATAATAACAGTATGCTCGCTGTTCATAAAACTGCGGTAGGACATAAGCTTGTCGTCAATGAAATAGTAAGGCGAAGTTTTGCTGAAAGATATAGAATGCTCAGCTTGCATTCTGATCGTTCCCGCCGCAAGCATTCCTTGTTTCTAAACTTTTTAAAGCAGCCCCCTGCTGAAACTAGTAACGAAAATGAAAACATTACTCGATGTCATTGCTCGCTCTCTAGCTAGCTAGCTAGCGCTGTTTGATATGATGGTAAGGCTTCGTTCATATCCACACTACCTTCATTCGATGTCAGTAGTTGTCTAGCCAGCAGCAGCCTGATTGACTGGGAGGAAAATTTCGACTTCCCCCAAAAAACGGGCTAAGTGTAGATAGGTAGTAGCTAGCCTATGTCTGTGTTAGGGTTTAGGGTTTACGTTGGTTTAGCGTTACATATATTTGAAGCCTTCATTGGACGAAATAAACCAATTTTCTTGAGTCACGTGTGAAAGATTTGTCCGACAGTGTTTATTCATATGTGAGGGCATTTATGCAATATAACTCAATTAATTCACATTTGATAATTTGATATAATTTGACATGTCAATATAAAATATATATATATGTCATAAGATCTTATATTACATAATAAGTTCCGACCAAGCAAGCGAGCGAAATCAACCAATAAATAAATAAACGTAACGTCGACGTACGTAATATATATGTAGCTAGCTAGCTAGATAGTACGCACCCTCATCAGTCTCATGCATCATGTTTCAATTTCTTATTTATTACCTTCGGTACCTTCGTACATGGGATGTAGTTTCGTCTAATAATAACTGATCACGCAGCAAATATCGAACTTTCGTACCTGAAACCTGCAAGCCATTGTGGTCACGGTTATAGTAGAAGAGTTATAGTAGAAGATACTCGTGAGAAACTTCAAATCGCTTCAGCTTCAAAGCAAGAACGGCCTGGCGACACCGTGCCGGCGTTATACGTTGGAGCGTATAGACGACCGTCACGAGCATCCATGGTCGTGTATGAGATTTTCGATGGCGCCGTTTCCACGGAGGTTATTGGCCACAAGAAGAAGGTACACTGTGTGGCCTGGAATCTTTCCGGTCGTAGGCTCGCGAGTGGGTCCGTGGACCAGAGCACAAGAGTATGGGACGTCGAGCACGGCTCGCGTCCAGGCAAAGAGCTAGAACTAAAGGGCCACAGCGATAGCGTTGATCAGGTATGCTGGGACCCGACGAGTGCTGAGAGGCTAGTGACCGTCTCCGGAGACAAAACCCTGCGAGCCTGGGACGTTCGTTCTGGGTCAAAGTGTGTAGCTACGGTCAACACCAGCGGGGAGAATATCAATCTCGCCTGGCATCCAGACGGTAGTATTGTAGCAGTCAGCGATCGAGATGATGTAGTATCATTTGTGGACACACGCAAGCACAGGGTTATAGGCACACAAAAGTTTCCTCTTGAGCTGAACGAAATGTGTTGGTCCCCTAGTGGTGGTGTCCTTTGGGTCACCACAGGGTTAGGTACTGTCGAAGTTCACTCGTGGCCATTGTCTCGTAGATTGCTCTCGATTAAAGCACATGCCGCCGGTTGTTACGCGATCGATATAGACCCATCGGGTCAAAGGGTTGCCCTCGGGGGTGCGGATACACTTGTTAGCTTATGGGATGCAGTAGATTATACCTGTCTTCACACCGTTACGAGATTAGACAAGCCAGTGAGAGCTGTCAGATTCAGTAAAGGTGGCGACTTCATTGCAACAGGATCTGAAGAAAACTTTATTGACATTTCAGACGCACAAACTGGGGAATGCGCCGTGAGATTATTGGCGGGAGCAGCAACAGACTCACTCGCGTGGTCGCCCACAGAATACATCATTGCATATGTTGGAGATGCACAGCCAGCCAATATAGACAAATATGCAAGGACTGCCGTGAAGATCTGGGGCGTGCCGTCGACAAGGATGGTGTAATATTTTGGGAAGAACTAGCTCTTATTGTAATCTGCACAGCCAGTCCTTCAAGTCCTCATTTCGCAATACTTTAACCACAATGCATAGCTGTGATCATATTCTCAGTAGCTTTCGCACACACTCAGACTGCAAGTAGCACACGAATTCTTCTCGAACATCTGAAACCGTGAGCTTTGTAGGGAAGAAATGGTAGCCAATATCCATAGGATCAACAAAGTTATTTTGTCATCACAAGAGACTGTCATCCAGAGGCCGTACTCAAGGCAAGGCGGCAGTACCAGCGGCAGGCACGTTGGGGGCTGAAGCGTGTAGAGATTGAAGGTACGGCGTGACGTGACAAGGAAAGGAAAAATTAGCTGGTAAACGTATCGACGCGTGCGAGTTGATAAACAATTACTTAAGGCAGGTAAGTGTTGATGAAAAATGTTTTCCGAGTTATTTAGTTGTTCAGATTTATTCCACTTTCCATTTTGATAACTCACCCTCCTGTAGGCTGATGATATGTTTGCGTGCAAGCCTCAACCACACAAAAGCTAGCACGGGCGACATTAAAACAACAAGGTGAAACGGCCCATCGATGTCAATCCAGTCTAGCCCAGCGTTGTTGCACATTATTTTCACGTCTGAAACAGAACATTTCTGGGACTCTGTTATTCCACCTGGTCCTGAGCAGCATTTTGATCTTGTTAAACTACCCATAATAAACAACGTCGCGGTTTCGGTCCATTTGTATCCCAAGTTGGAAACGGCATTGAGCAGTGTCATGTATGTTCCGCCCATCGCAATGTCACTTATTCTCGAATAGAAGGCCATGAAAGAGACAAAGTGGACAGTGCTCAAGGCAGTGTAAGAAGACATCCAGAAGAACAATACGATGTAGAATCCCCACGGGACTTGATCTGTAAGATGCATGTCAGTGGGCGTGAGCACGATAATTAATGAGGCTCCGGATGCTACCACTGCTCGCAACATCCACGTGGCCATAACGCAGTCTAGTGGCCGTTCACCAGCAGTCCAACTGGTTAGAAATAAAGGAAGCAAAATGTTAATGGGAGATATGCATGCTGATAATGTTGCCATGTGCTGCTTCGGCACGCCGCGTTCTAAAAGCTTAAGTTGTGTTAAGGTTTCCGCGGCTGAGAAAGCAATGGCACGGGTCATAAGAATGCAAGATAGTTTGATCACTGATGGGAGTCGCACAATAGCGCTTGCTTGTTGATATGCATCTTTCACACACCGATCAGCAGAGTTCTCTTGTGCACTTTCGCTCTTTTGGAGGACGCACGCTGCGCTAAGTAGAAATACAATTCCCCAAAAAGTAACAAAATGGCCCAGTTGAACTTCAAAATACGAGTTCAAGACCAGATAACCAGTAAACGCGATGAAAAAGCCCGCCGTCTGCCCGACGGCGTTACACGTAGACGCTATGCCGACGTTTTGTCGAGATAGCATTGATAGTGCCCATCCGTCCACTGCAATGTCTTGCGAAGCTAAGAGAATGTAGATTAAAAAGAATATTGTGGAGAGTACACGGATGTCTGCTTCTTGTTGGTAAATGAGGCGATCGAGGTGGCCAGCTGTGAATAAAAGTGACAAACCAACAGTGACTTGAAGAGGTAGAATCCAGGACCGACGTTGGCCAACGGACTGAACGTAGTAAGAATCAACCAATGGAGCCCAGAGAAACTTGAAACTAAATGGCCACGAAGCCAAAGAGAAAATGCCCTGCTCCGAAAGTGTAGCCCCTTTTTCCTGAAGGATGAAGCTGACGCTTGCACTAATACCCATGGGAACACCTTGCAAGACGTAAAGCAAAACAAGGAGAGCGATGTTGCCGAAGTCACCATGTGGGACACGTTTCATCGTGGGATTGTTCATCTCAGTGCTCGCAATAGGATCCTCCATTTTACTCGAGGTTCTCGACATATTTGCACGAAAACAACGACACCTCCCACTTTGTCCAGTGTCGAAGTTTGGGGTGGGAATGTCGTCTGTTACCGAGACGCGCGACCCTAAGTGTTTGGCGCGAAGCGCGTGTCGGTATTTGCAACCGATCATTAATCGTCATTTACGTATTTATGATAATTCTCTGCCGACCGAAAAGTCAAACGATAGGGAGTCTGGTCTAAAAGTCTATCTATTAAACGCCCCAACAATATAAATTCAGTATGATAGGATATGACTCGATCGCACAGGTAAATACTTTATTACCTTCGAAGGTACCTTCGAGGGTACCTTCGTAGTAGTTAGAACTTTCTGAATTTAGGTGCAGATCGGAGAAGTGCAAAAACGTTGCAAATCACTTTGGCAAAAACGTTGTTGGCTGCATTGACAATTGGCAGGTGATTGCGCGCGTCGACGGCGAATGTGCCAGAATCTTGACAGAGAGTGGTATCATGTTATGGCACAATCGGGTCTTGGACACCAGAGCGAGCAAGTTCATCAAGGAGAGTTGCGCGTGTAACCAGCAAGGCCAGCAAAGCACAAGGCAACATGCGATCCCACGAGCGAGGAACGAAGGTTTAAAGATATACGAAAGTATCTTGTACCAAAACTGAACTTGTGAGTGTAGACGCTCTGAGAGGAGCTCATAGCCTACTATCATCAGCTGGATACGACCCAAGCACTCGCAAGAACGTCGACTTCTCCTGCAGTTGTCTCAGTGCGTTCTGCGCGTTCTCGTCTGCCATACTCGCCTCAAAGTCCACATAAAAAAGATACGAGAACTGCATCGTCTTGTTGTCCTGCTGAGTCACCGGATTCCAACGCATCGGTCGAGACTCCACTTTGGTGAGGTTAATATCCCTCAGCGCGAAGCATGCCAAAGCCTTAAACAGGCTGCCACTCTCTTCTTTCATGGAAAACGCTATCGACGTCTTGTACGGAATGCCTGGCCGAGGGAGAATGGGCTCCCGCGCCAGAGCCAGGAACCTCGTCACGTTGCTTTTATCGTCCTGGATGTCCTCGTCAAGAACATCCATCCCGTACAGCTCCGCAGCTCGACGAGATGCCACCGCCGCGACACCCATCTGACCAGCCGCCGAAATAGCGGCCGCGGCGCCCGCAGTGTCGTCCACAGCCTCCTTTACCACGCCCAAGGCTGTGAGGTAGCCGTCGCACTGGGAAAGCGCCTGCGGGTGCGATTGCGCTCGCACGATATCTTCTTTGGACTGTCCCGGCAGCGCGAGGAGGCAGTGCCGCACTTTGAAATAAACCTTACGAAATGAATGGATGTCCGGTTAGCGACATTTCATATCGAGGCACAAAACCTGAGGTACTTACTTCGCCGACGATGTGCAGTCTGTGCTGTAAGATGAGGTCGTAGTTGCGATGGATGGAGCCGCCTAGGGAGTTCTCGAAGGGAAGGACTGCCCGATCTGCGGTCCACTGTTCCGTGGCCTCGAAAGCGTTTTCGAACTGTTCGCACGGGCAAGGATCGCAGGTTGGATAGGCTGTGAGCGCGGCCGCTTCGCTATATGCGCCAGGCATACCCTGGTACGCCACGCGAAGCTTCTTCTTGTCCCCCTTCTCGACGTCGTCGCCGTCCCCGAGACCCGATGCTGCGGTCGCCTCACCGGTTGCTGCCGCCGAGACAATTCTAGTGACGCACCGAAACTTCTCCGGCACCACATCTCCGAAGGTCTGCGCAGGGGTCGCGCCCGTGGCCCCGCCCGCTCCGAGGGAGGCGACCGCGATCAGCTGGCGCCAAGCCGAGGAGCGCGCGTGAAGCGAACGCCGCGGAATCGCAGGCGTGCTCGCAGGCACGGCGTGTCTCGCCCCGCGGTTTGTCGCCCGTGCGCAACATGACAAGCGTACATTCGCCGTCAACATCGCCAACGGAGGCAAACGCTCCCCGATTTGCGGCGCGGTATTTTATAGTTGGTTCGTATTCTGGCAGTCTGGATTTCAACCACCCGCGCACATTACCTGTACCTTGCTTGCTTGCTTCGAAGTGCAGTATATCTTCTGGATTTCAACCAATCAACTTGATTGTGTACACCCTAATAAGACTCTTAAGCGATCTCTGATCTCTGTTACGAAGGTACCATTTTTTTTGGCACCCTGGGGGCGGTGACCTTGGCATGAGGGAGTGGCCGACGAGCCGCTTCGCGGCTGTTTAAACTCTAAATCCAGAAAACCCATCCCAAGCCCCCTAAAGAGACGGCGCGGACCCTAAAGATACAGCGCACCGCTCGTTACCCGCGCGTCAGCGGCTACGTGAGCGCGCCTCATGTAAAAAGCGCTCCTGTCAGCGCGTGGCGCGCTTAAGGATGTGTACGGGAAGAAATTGACTCAAGGATGACTCGTCCCGCCCGGTGCCAAAAATAAAAAAAATTGATAACAGTGGAGGCCCTAATAAATTATTCGATAACTTGTATACAAGTATGAGATTTTACAATGAAGGTTTTGATATATATATCCTGATCTTCACCCCTTATTATATATATATCGCACGGAACAGAGGGGGATAACCAAACTTGCTTTTTAGAATCTAAGGTTTCAGAGGCATCCCGCTCGTTCGAATTCTTCAGCCCAGGGCAAACTCGACGCTCACTCGCGAGATAAGCCCCTTCGACGAGCGCTAGGCCAGAGTTATTTTCGTGCTATGTTGGCTAGGGAAGAAGACAATCTGGAAAACAAATGGAAGAGGGAGACCGCTTTTCTGTGCTCAGCCGAGTTCAAAAACAACCTTCCGCCTAATCCGATGCGCTGGAAATTATTGAACTTGTCGACACGTCGTGATTGTGTTTCTCTAACTGGACCTGACTCTCTACACGCAGCATCAAGTCGTCAAAACGCTTTCAGTGCTGATCTCGGCGTATCCGTTGATCCGATCTTGTTAAGAAGTCTCAAGGTCTGCGGCGGGTGCCCTTCTATTTTATCCCAGGACGCCGCACTTCTTCACGAATACACACATACACGCTCCCACGCAACGACCCATGACAATTACAACGCGACAACAGCAAGGCGACCTGATCTCTCAAAGGCTTTATGGCTTATGAACACACAGTACATCTCCTCCATGACGCTCCCTGAACACTTGGGCAGGAGCGAAAAGGATTGGGCAAAGCACAAATACAACAGTTCGTTTGATCTCACGCGACACAACTCGCGTGTTGCACAAGCTGAGGCAGTTGCTGAATCGTTCAGAATAGCTCAGGGTCTACCTGTTCATGAAAAAGATACAGATGTGCACCCTGACGAGGTAATCCCAGTTTTGCCCGCCTTTGATCGCCGGCATGGATCGCACATCCATTTTACTTTTGATGAAAATCCAGCTACGGATATCGAATGCAAAGAGATTAATAGCAAGGACAATCCTTTTGGTCTGGTAGAAAGTTCCTTGGTTAAACCATATTCCATTGACCGAGCCAGCAGAACACCTGAAAAATTTGTCTCTTACATGGTTCCCACGTTTCCCTATGTTGATTCACCTCAGAGCCATAAATGTGCCTATCAATGGAGAAGTGAATATCAGTATAGAATTGCCAATGAACGCGACGTGAAGGTTGACACCGTGTGTCTACTTTTTGATACAGGGACGGGAGAAATGCGGTATGTGAAGTTGAACTCAAGGTTGTTACTAAGCAGAAGAAGCAAGCATGCTAAGGGAACAGCGGCGAGACCGATGCCACGACCTTCAAGTGTCACCGTCAAACGTGCCCCTTCAGACATGCCTGACTCGCCAAAACATTTAAAGATGAACAGGCGTTAACTCTTGCCATCATCATCAGTGTTTGGTTGTGGATTATGTTATTTGGACGCAGGGCAGGTCAAAATTTTGTGTCAAAAATGAACAGATCTATACACGAGATTCAAATTTCATTTCTGATTCAAAGGACGCACTGACCCTGTTGAAATGTATCTTAGTTGATATCATCGGATATTAGAACGCTTGCTAACAGGCTAACTCGCATACCAAATTAACATCTCACAGCAGAGAGTGCAGCGTAGCCAGACCCATATTGATAGGCATATACTACGGCAACGAAAACGCCCAGAACAGCTCCAGCCATGACTTGTAAAGGTGAATGACCTAAGACCTCTTTAAGTTTGCGCTCACTGATCGATTCGCCGTGGAACATGCCCTCCAAGATTTTGTTCAAAACCTCTGCTTGCTTTCCAGCGTGACGACGAACGCCAGCTGCGTCATACATGACTATGAGGCTGAAGGCGAGGCTAAGAGGAAACATCGTTGAGCCGAGGCCATACTGATATCCTATGGCGGTTGTGAGGCCAACCACAAGCGATGTATGCGAAGAGGGCATGCCGCCAGAGTCAAACATGACCCGCCAATCCCATTTGCCTTCTCTGTAGAATGCAGTAAAA
>JGI20158J14315_10003411_pt1 | contig 10579 bp, 10 predicted proteins | sample COG_08_FD_14315 | JGI IMG/M metagenome (IMG submission 14315)
TGGCCTTCTGCCACATGAAGCGCATCCAACCCTTGGTACGCTCATTATGCTTGGGATAAAAACTGGGACTATGTTTGTAGCGTGCATAGGACTCGCTTTGGGCGCCAACACAGGCACCTAAGGAGGAAGCGCCTCCGACAACTGCTGCGCCTTTTAAAAAGTCACGACGGGATTTCGTAGAGTTTTGCGACATACTATTCCTCGAATTGGAGACAGTAGATAATTTTTCTTATTTAGTCCTAATCTTTTTCTAATTGAACCTGATCGCCAATCAGTTTAGAGAATTTCTCACGTGATAGCTAGACCGTGCCGTGGTCAACAGAATCAGGCTTGAACAATACTGTTACTGCGTAGTTAAATGAGACAATGTTAATTCATAACCTGCAATCACGGCTCACTTATCTTAGTCTCTTAGCCGCTCTTACCGCGCTCCCACTAGCCGTCAACGGCCAGGAAACTGAAGGTATTTCTCGAACCAGACATGGTTACCCCGACTTTCAGGGCTATTGGAACAATGCCAGCCAGACACCGATCGAACGCCCCACGAGTCTTGGCGACAAGCGCAGCTATACCCTAGAAGAAGCGCGGGCATTGGAATCCACTGCACAGCAATCGGATACCCAGAAGGCCGCTCCTCTAGACCCTGATCGCGCGCCCCCAGCAGATGGTGGTGTGATCATGTTTCAAGCCGATGAGAACTTCGCCAATACCCGAATCAATATTACCCAGATTAATGGCGAGTACCGCACCTCGCTCATCGTTGAGCCTGCCGATGGCCGCTATCCCTATGTAGAAGGCGGCGCAAGCAAGGATGTATTTGGCCAGTGGAGAGCCGCAGGGCTGGGCGCCTACGACGGGCCGGAGATTCGCAGTCAAATGGAACGCTGTCTCCACGTCGGCTCGCAGATGCCGCCGATGATGGCGTGGACCTACAACGCCAACTACCAGATCGTGCAGACCGAAGACTATTTTATGCTCATGTCAGAGATGGCCCACGACGCTCGAATCATACCGATCGGTACCGAACGTAGAGACAATGAATTCTCTAAATGGTTCGGCAACTCAATTGCACATTGGCAGGAAGATACCCTGGTAGTTCACACTACAGGCTTTCATCCGCAGCAATCGAACTTTTTCATGAAGTCGTCTGATCAGTTTGAGGTGACAGAGTATTTTGAACTGGTATCCGATGGTGAGATCTTCTATCGCTATACGGTGACCGACCCCGTTATCTACAAGCAGCCGCTTACACTTGAGATGCAATTGCTACGCAAGACCGATGGCGAGCAGATCTATGAATTCGCCTGTCATGAGGGCAACTACAGCCTGCCTAGTATCTTATCTGGCGCACGTCGCGCTGAGGCGGATGCCAGGGCGGCGCTGGAGAATAACTAGCTAGAGATTTCTTCAGTACTTCTGCTTTCAAATGCTCGGTCATCATTCCAGCTGTGGCCAGGCATTCTGCGCACAAAGCAATAGACCGAAGCCCTTGAGATTCCCCGCCATTTCATTCACTCTTCGTCTTTCGAAACCCAATTCAAATGCAGTCGCCGAAGGAAGCAAAAATGCCTAGATCAACTTACCCAGTATTCACACTCTTGTGCGCATTCGGCTTAGCAGCTTGTAGCCCCGAAAGCCCTGATACTGCTCCAGGCAACGCGGCTGCTGTAGAGACTGCATGTGAGCGGGCTGACTTGGTGCTCTACAACACGACTATTTATACGTCCAATGCCGATCAATGGACCGCCGAGGCTGTAGCCAGCAAAGATGGACAGATCGTTTTCGTGGGCTCTAATACTGAGGCAGAAGAGTATATGTGTGGCTCTGTTCAGGCACTCGATCTGGAAGGCAGAACCGTTTACGCCGGCTTCACCGACAGCCACCAGCACTTGGAGGGAGTAGGACGACGCACCAAGACACTAAGCCTCTTCGGCATTGGGACTCTGCAGGAAACCGTCCAGACCATAGAAGACTGGGCGGCAAATATTCCAGAAGGCGGTTGGGTTCAAGGCCGAGGCTGGATAGAACGGGAATGGACCGACGAACAGCGCTTCCTCAACAAGTATGACGTAGACCGCTTTACAGCAGATAAGCCTCTATTCATGCCTAGGGCCGATGGCGTCTCCGCCCTGGTTAATACAAAGGCGATGGAACTTGCGGGGGTAACAAGTGAGACACCGGATCCCGAGGGCGGTCGCTTCGAGCGAGAATTAGACGGCACACCAACCGGCTATGTGTTGGCGAATGCGATGAATGTGTTTCGTGAAATTCTTCCGCCAGAGACCGACGCCTATCTGAAAGACAACCTGCTGCGCGGCCTGCGTGCCAATGCCTCATTGGGCTGGACTCAGACGCAGGACGCGGGCATGTCCTATCGACTCGTCGGTCTGATGAAAGAGATTCATGAAGAGGGCAACATGGCACATCGTGTATATGCGGCCATCCCCGTACAGGAAGCGGCGACGATGTTGCAACGCGGCCGTGAAACGACGTCGGACGATATGTTCGATGTACGCGGCATCAAGGTTTTCATAGATGGCACTCTGGGGTCTCGCGGAGCGGCGCTCATCGACAACTATTCCGATGCCGATCATAACGGCTTCATGAATAGAACGACGAAAGAAGAGTTGATGCCCATTCTTTATGCCTCACTGCGACAGGGGATTCAGATCGAAACCCATGTCATAGGCGATCGCGCGGTGCGCTCACTTTTAGACTGGTACGACGAAGCCTACAATTATGTACCGAGAAGCGAGTGGGCTAGCGAAGATTTACGCTGGCGTATGGAGCACGCGCAGATCATTCCACCCTCAGATCAACAACGCTTTGTAGAGTTGGGCGTATTGCCCTCCATGCAGCCCAGCCATGCGATAGGCGATCTAAACTTTGCCCCGGATCGCTTGGGACGCGACAGGCTCTCCTATGCCTACCCCTGGCAGCAACTGGTAGACCGGGGCCTGATGATACTCGCCGGCTCGGATGCGCCCGTCGAGGAAGGCGACCCGCGAATCGAATTCTATGCGGCTGTAGCTAGAAGCCGCCTCAATGGAACCTCAGAGGCAGGCTGGCATCCAGAATTGGCAGTGTCTAGAGAGACTGCTCTATTGATGTTAACGCTATGGCCAGCACACGGCGCATTTCAGGAGGACCTGCGTGGCTCGATAGAAGTTGGTAAGTATGCCGATTTCACCATCTTCGATAACGATATAATGACTATCCCGGTAGCCGACATACTTACCAGCGAGAATGTCATGACTATAGTCGGTGGTGAGATCACCTTTCAGAGAAATTAGCCCGAAAAGGGCATGGGGTAGCAGGGATTACAAATAAATTCCGACGACCCCATTAATTCCTCCGACCCCTTTAATTCAGGTCGGGTTGTGGAATGAATACCGTACCATCCTCAAATTCTATCTCACGCAGATACATCGTGAATTCACGCCGCCCCTTACGACCAGTCGCTTTTACCTTGGCGCCAACCTTGAGAATATCCAGAGATACACCCTGACGCTCCAGAGTCGTCCTCGCACCCGACTCTATGAGCCAGAATGTCTCCTTGCCTTGTTCGTCGGTGTTCTTGATGAGGACAGAGGCGTGGGGATTTTGAAAGCGCACTCGCTCAATGACACCATCCACAGAAATGATTTCCTGAGTGAAATTTGCATTGGTTGAGTGATGGGCACTCAATCGAAATGGAAAGCTTAAGAAACAAAGTAGAACAATAAACAATAGGTCTTTTTTCATTTTATTCTCCGCCTCAGTTCGCATTGAGCTCATCAAACCAATCGTAATTTGCATCGGTACAATTATAGTTATTCAGTTCGGTGCCATCGGCTCGCCTGAAAAAATATTCAAGCACCAGTGGCTTCTCGAATATCGACTCGTCGATATAGGTATGGGTTATATGCAGTGTCTCCCCTTCCACTTCTAAAACCTCGATCGCTATGGTGCTTGGAGACTGGGGAATACCTCGCGACGTACGAATATATCCATAGGCATGATTTCTCGACTCAATAATCAGGCTATCGCCTTCAATGCGCGCGAAGGACGAGCCCATCTCGGGGAAAGAATCACCATTTAAGTTTCTGGTGCTGGGCTGGCTGGTCAATTCAGATTCATCACCAACTGGAATCTCTCTTCTTAGATCAAACAGTTCGTAGCTAATCCTTACTAGCCCATCGGTCTGCTCTATCTTAATTGGCGCATTGGGATTTGCCCAAATTCTGGAGGAACTCGCCGGCGTGCAATAGAGACTCGGATCATCTGAGAGCAGATCATACTCACTCTGAATTCGCTTTCCTTCAGCAGTTAGCGCTATCTCGCTCTCTGTCCCAGGACCCTCAAGCATCCAGGTTCCGCTTATAGTCGACTGTGCTAAGGTCGAGATAGAAACAGCCAGCAAACCTAATGTAAAAAATATCTTCACTAACATATCTTAAATGCCTCTGTATTTTTATTCGCAGTCTGAAACTTCGAACATCCAGATCGCGCCGCTGGTTACTGCAATCTCACTTCCAGGGATTTGTTCGCCACTTCCACCCATATACTTTCGCCCCAATTCTGCCAAGACAGGAACGACCTTCTCGGCATCGCCCATTACGCGATCGAGACACTGCTCGTAGATCTTCCCCTCATCCCGTATCAGGATTCGGTTGTCTTCTTCCAAGTAAGCCGGCCATTGCTTCCACAGTCTACCTATTGTGGAGTTCATATAGCCACTTACGATATAGAGACGTCCGTCGACTACTGGAACCCACACGGTTCGTGAAGTAGTAGGGCTCAGAGTCTGTATCTCAATTTCTTCTCGATCTTGCAGGAAGCCCCAGTTTGCGGGTGTGCTCGTTAGCTCTCCGCTACGAAATGGCCCGCCTATACTAATGGTAAACCAGGGATAAAATTCCACTGGCCCATCGTTGATTCGCATCAACCCATAGGCCAGGGCAGCGAGCAGCACGATTATTCCCAGGGCAGCAGCTACCCATCTACAAATCATTCCCAGTGCCGACATAAGGTTTATCACTCCTAGTTAAGAGAAAATCTACGTTAGAGAACGAAATACAGCAATAACTTACCGAGCATTTTTTAGCCTGACAGACTATTGCTCACATATACACTACCCGCTTCAGAGAATTGGGTCTAGCGACGCGTTTTGTCAGTGTATACCCGTTTCCAAATTTAGCTAAACAACTGCTATGAGCATGATCCTCACCGAAGTCCAGATACCAAAAAATGCCAAATTTGGCTTATTCTCTCTGCTACACGGTGATCGGCTCGGCAACATTATCGGCAGGTTCGCTATCGGCTCCCAATTCTCCGCGGTTTCAATAGCCGCCATGTTGAGCAATGATAGTTTTTGGCGTGGTTGCTGCTTTGGGTATACCTTCAAACGCACTTGTCTATGGCCAAGAGCTATTTAGTTTATATAACTTCGTATAGGTACTGTCTTATATTCTCCTAAGCGGCATAGCCTTCGTCCTGCCTTTGTACACAGTCACCGATACTCTGCGGGATGCTAAGCAAAAACGCTTGATGTCAATTAAGGAACGTTACGGGGCACTTAATCGGAAACAGAATAGCGGGGCCAATCGTCTACATGCATTGAATACAGATCAGGTAGCCGATCTGAGGGCACTGAAGGCTTTACAACAAACAGCCCGCTCCATGCAGGTACGGCCATTCGACAGCGCAAGTATAGTCAAGTTTGTGTTCGCTACAGCCACTCCTGTCATAGTAATCTTAGCCTCTATGCTGCTATTCTGACTAGCACCCCACTAACACTTCTACCCATTGCCAGGACCACAACTATGATCAAACGCTTCCTGTTATTTATTGTACTCAGTATAGGCCTTATTCCCGCCAGCCATGCGAGCGACGTCTATCGAGACTGTATTAATCTGGTGACCGACTACGCGTACTACCGAGACAGATTCGATGCTATCGGATTTTCCAATCTATTCACCGAGGATGCATCCCTCAAAGTAGGGAATGGCACCTGGGAAGGCCGCAGTAATATCCGCGCTCGAATCGAGGGACTGGACAGTAGTGGTTCCATTCGCCATCTGATGAGCACAATCCGTATCCAACCGATCGATGCACTCAATGCAACGGGTGTAAGCTATGCGACCATCTATACAGCCTCTGCAGGGTCGAGTTCGACAGAGGGCTTCGCCATCATCGGCGAGTATCATGATAGCTTCGTACTAACCGATGACGGCTGGAAAATCAGCAATCGTGAGCTGAAGTCAGTTTTCTCCTATGAAGATAAATAGGCTATACCGATCAAGCTAGTATGGCTGCGCACAGAGACTATGTAGATGGCTAAAGGCATAACACGTTTCTATGGATGCGCAGCCCTTGTTCTAGCGTTGAGTTTGCTTACCGCCTATGGGGCGGAGAATGACATACAGCTCCTCACTATCGAGGGCGACCTGATCGGGCTTAGTGAAACTTTCGATAGCACAGCCGTAGATCGGCAGGACGCTGTCGGGCTGGTTCACGAATACCATCGACTACTTCCTGAAGGCCTGCGCGCAGATGTAGAGTCTCTGCACCAACAGATGCTCAAACTGATACCGGATTTTGAAGTGGCCTATGCCGCCGCCGATAGCGCAGAGATCACCCATATCATGAGTGAGATCGATAGTCGTTGGGCCAGCATTCAAGAAGTACACAGGCAGACGTATACCTTTACAGTCGTAAGCTTATTGTATGAGGCCTACCAGTTATTACTGCCCACTTTCGACGACGAAGAATAAACCTAATTATTCACACAGGCCTCAGTCGTACCAAAATCTCTAAACACACTAACCCGCGGATCGACCTGCAGCAACGCAGCTGGCGGCAAAGGAAATCTTTCTCCCGTTGAGGGCACCGCGTACTCGGTTGAATTACCGTCTAGGGTAACCAGAATAGGAATGTCTATCTCAACGGCGCTATTGCCTGCCCAACTAAAACTAACACCCTCATCGCTGCGATCTTGAATGAGCTTCGGTAGGGCTGCTTGTCCCAGGTACATATCGAAGAGCCAGGATAGATCCTGACCGTATTCCTCACTGGCTATAGCAACAAAATCTCCATTGCTGCGACGGGTCGGCTGTATAGGATAAGAAAGCGACCAGGGATCCTCCGTATCATAGATCAGTCGTCGCACTGAGCGCCAGAATGTCTCCTCACCCATCAAGCCACGCAGAGTATGCAGAGTCCAGCTACCCTTATAATAAGCATCGTTAGATTCGAAGTAATCCATGGTGACATCTTCATCAGGTACGACGGCCTTGCAGTTTGTCAGGCCATTGTAGAAATCCCACATATAGCTCCAGTAACCCGCATCGCCAATGACCTGTTGCGCATAGACCGGCTGCATGTAGTTGGCGAAGCCCTCGTGCAACCAAAAATCCGCGCTCTCGGTCTGAGTCATTAGATTGCCAAACCACTCGTGGGAAAATTCGTGTTGCATCAACCAGTCGAATCCATAGGGATCCAATTTAAAGTCGTTCCCATATCCGTTCATGGTCTGATGTTCCATGCCCAGATAGGGTATCTCGACTATCCCTATTTTCTCTTCCCCCCAGGGATAGGGCCCAAGCGTTCTCTCGAAGAACTCGAGCTGCGACATAAAGTCTTGCTTGATCAGCCTCTCTATTTTTTCCATATCATCTGAAATATGGTAGAAAATAACTGGGATAGGCTTCGAAGACAATGCATTATAATGCTGCAGCTCATACTGTCTAAATGGACCAATATTAACGGCAAGATGATAGGCAGAGATTGGGTTCTTCGTGCTCCAGTGATAGGTGGTTCGACCCTCATTGTTTGACTGAGAAACCAAAACCCCGTTCATTACAGCTGTCAGCTCGGAAGGAACAGTTATTAGCATGTCGGCGCCCCTCTCCGGCTTGTCCGATATATGGTCTTTGCATGGCCAGTAGAGATCACAACCTCGGCCCTGAACTGCCGTGGCTATCCAGTGCTCCCCAGATTCTGTATGCGCCCAGACGAAGCCGCCATCCCAGGGTGGGTTTTCGGCCTCATAGGGTCTGCCTCTATAGGAAACGCGGGTTTCGAATTCACTTCCAGATGCAACTACTGCACCCGATAGCATCAGCTTTCCGCCCTGGGTTCGGAACTGCGCTGACTCATTATTGATCGAAGCCGTTAGCACTTCGAATCGGGGATCAAGATCGAGCTCAATCACCGAGAGACTATCCAGAGCGACCGCCTGCATCTCGACAGCTCCCTCCAGGAATTTTCGCGCCGGGTAGACCTGCAACTCCAGCCGGTAATGTTTCACATCATAACTGGCTTGCCGCTCGCCAAGTACACCGCTTGAAATTGCCGTTTGCGAATGCAGCGGAGCGTTCGAACCTGAACAGTTAGCAAGTAGCACAGCAAGCATTGAAAACAGCGTAAAACGCAATGAGGCGCTGAACAGCGTCCGTGCCGCCTCGCCCTCGTCAGAGCAACTTCTTCTTCGAAATGAACCCACTGCGCGCCTATACTGAGACATGGCCGATACTCTCTAATTGAATAGTCTAGTGCCAAGCATAGTATTGAGCTTCGGCGATGCTTTAAAGTCTTATCTTCCAAAATCTTCGAATATGATAAAGTAACGACGCTCTGCAATATGAACTGGGCCACTAAATAGAACTGACCAGGGTTATCGACCACCTCAACAGCTATAAAGCCTGCTTATAGATTTATCGAATCTAAAGCAGAGGATACCTGGCCACGCTAGAGGGCCACTTTAGAAAGTCTATACAATGAATGGAATCGACTTCACATCCGAACCTGTCATTAGGTTAACTGTCTTCATACTGTTGCTGGCATTGCTGGCGCTGCTAGAGAACATATCGCCCAGACGAAAGCCGCGCTACTCGAAAGGCTCGCGATGGATTAGTAATTTTGGTATCAGCATCCTCAATTCAACTTCCGTAGCAATGATACTTCCTATCGTCGGTGCTGGCGCTGCATTACTGGCAGATGAAAGACATTGGGGGCTATTCAATAGACTCGATACCCCCGCCTTATTCAGCATCCCCCTCTACATCATTGCATTCGACCTTACTATCTATGTGCAACATCGCCTGTTTCATAAGTTTGAACCGCTGTGGCGACTTCACAGAATGCATCACACAGATCCAGACTACGATGTCTCTACGGGAGTTCGCTTTCATCCTCTGTCTATTTTTATCTCGGCAGGAATCAAACTAGGGCTAATTCTCGCTCTAGGTCCACTGGTTATCGCGGTGATAGTGTCAGAGATTGTATTGAATGCCACTTCGATGTTTAACCATAGCAATATTAAACTGCCGTATCGGCTCGACGCGGCCCTGCGTTACGTCATAGTGACTCCTGATATGCATCGTATTCACCATTCGGTTATAGCGCAGGAACATAATCGCAACTTCGGTTTCAATTTCCCCTGGTGGGACAAGCTTTTTAATACTTACAAAGACGAACCCAGCAAAGGACAAGACGCTATCGATATTGGAATCTCGGGATATGAAGAAGATACTTCAATAGGTATCCTGCCACTACTTACGCAGCCTTTTCGTAAAGATAGAGAATCACGTTGAAGAAGCCCATGACATATCACCCGATGAATGGAAATAGTCAGACAGCTCATCTATTTGGGACACTATACTGTTTAGCCCTTTTTTTCTTACTGCCTGCGCAACTGCTCCTCGCAAGTGAATATGATCAGCAATTTATTGACGCGGAGCTTGAGCGCACGATTGTTAATCCAGACAACAGCACGGCCATCGAGGTGGATCAGCCTATAGGGATTGTATTTGATGCCTTGCTCAGTCGCCTGGCAGAATATACCCAGAACATTACCCGCATAGATTTTGATCATTCCAGCGCTGCAGATCCAACCGCCCTAAGCATAGGATCGGAACGAATTACGACAATGGATGATGGGCGCAAGCTGGTGCAGAGAATTATTATTTTCGAACCGCCCAACAGGTTCGCCTACTTCACAGACATGGCCCTTTCGACTGTAAATGTTCCGATCGATTATTCTATTGGCTACTACACCTTTGCAGAACAATCTGACGGAAAGACAGCGGCAACGGTAGCCGTAGCCTACAAGCCAAGTTCGCGACTAACCGCCTTCCTGGTCCGACTAGGTTTTAACCGGGCTTTGTCCCGAGATTTCGAGAAAGCGCAGGCCTATCTAAATTCTCTGGGCCGGAATTGATCACAGCCTCGCTAGATCGCATTTTGCTACAATTATTTCCCCCAAAAATTGCACTAGATGTATTCCAGAACAACTACATTCTAAAGGTTTTCTTGCACTAGGCTATCGAATAGAACTGCAATGATAATTTGTCCAAAGTGACACTACAGCTCTCTGGATCAAGCCCAGACTTTTGACTTTACGTCTGAGCATAGATCAAATCACAGGCCCGAGCTTAGTCTTAGCAAAGAATCATGCGAGCAGACCCGCAATTCCATTTTAGTTTCCAACTCTAGGCGGGCGGCGGTGTACCTGAAAGTTAGGGACGACCACAGAGAATACTTATCAAGTGTCAGGAAACTGAAAGCGCGGAGGGTGAATTCTGTAGTTACACAACCC
>JGI20158J14315_10003445_pt1 | contig 10530 bp, 14 predicted proteins | sample COG_08_FD_14315 | JGI IMG/M metagenome (IMG submission 14315)
CTAGTATAGTTTAATTTTTTGGAAAGTTCCAATAAATTATTGATACTATCTTTGTGAAAATTATAATATACTTTTACTTTATAACTACATACATCAATTACATTATCTTTTATATATTCATTTTCTAACAGATTATATATTATTTTTAATCTAGATGATAAATCTATATTTTTTAAATGTTCACCTTTATAACTAATAATATCATTAAATACCATTATCCATTTTTTATCAAATGTTTTTATCATTTCACCATCTAATAATGTATTTTCAAATAATGATATATCGAATAATCCTTTAACTAAAATAATTCTGGGTTTTTGATAATTTGGATGTATCTTTTTATCAATAAAATATATTATTGGAATATCATTATATTTTGTAAAAAATATATAATATGGATTTCCATTACTTCTTAAACAACATAAATATTTATTATTTTTTATATATTCCGCACTATTTTCATTTAATAAATAATAATGTTTTTGAATAATTTTTAATCCATATAATTGATATAATTTATTTAAAATAATATCTTTAAAATCATTTGATTTAATATTAAAAGCAATTCTATCAGCAAATGAAATAATACCAGTATGCATAATTAATTTATATTATTTATAATATATTAATCAATTTTTATATATTTATTAATAATAATGACAAAAAAAATAGAAAAAAATATAGTTGGTATTATAATCGGACTTTTACATATATATTTATTTTTTGGTTTTAAAATAATATCTAAATCAAATATAAATTATCATATAAATTTTATAATACATTGGCATCATTGGTTAATTTGTTTAATAGTATTATGTTTTTTGTTAATAATTACTAAAATAAAAAAATTTAAAAAATTAAAAAAATATAAATATTATTTATCTGGATATTTAATTACCATGATAATTCATGGATTATTATATGAAGATAGATTTGATTTTAAAATTTATAGGTAATTTAATTTTATTATATATAAATAGAAATGCTTATATATAATAAAATTAAAACTAGTTTAATTAATGGTAGAAAAAGAAACATTTATACTAAAAAAAATTCTCGAAAAAAATATATTAAATCTAAAGGAAGAATGATTAACCTTAAAACTTATTTAAAAACTGTAAAAAAAAAGAGGAGGGGGTAAAAAACAAAGTATTGATAAAAGAACAGTAAAAGAACAAATTATCGAGAAAGCGAATGCTATGGAAAAAAGAAGACTTCTTAAACTTGTACCATTTTATATAAGAAGTCCAACACAAAGTAGTCCAACACAAAGTTCAAGACTTTCAAGACTTTCAAGACTTTCAAGACTTTCAAGACTTTCAAGACTTTCAAGACTTTCAAGACTTTCAAGACTTTCAAGACTTTCAAGACCTTCAATACCTTCAAGACCTAACCCTAAATCTCGTAGAAGCAGTTCGCCTCTTAAGCCACCAACTAATTTTTTTCAATAACTGCGTTTTTTTTCTTTTACTATAATAGGATACTTATAATGGGAGAATATAAATTAGTTGGTAAAAAATCGGTATTAGGTAAAAAAAAATTAGTCTATTCCAAATCGGGTTCTAGAAAACTATATGTAAAATCTAAAGGAAGAATGATGAATATTGTAAAATACAAAAAAATGAAAGTAAAAGCAGTTGCGAAATCTGTTAAAAAAGTTGTTAGAAAAGTTGTTAGAAAATCTAAAAAATCTAAAAAATCTAAAAAATCTAAAAAATAGATTAAAAATGGTTGTATACAAAAATCTTAAATAAAATTATTTATTTTTCAATTTCTCAATTAATATTGGATTTATATAACTTTTTACACATATGTGATATGTATTATGTAATTTAGTTGCTACTTTTTCGATACCTTTTTTAACAGGATTTTTAGCTGTTTTGATTTCAGGTAATTTCATATATTCGATTAATAAATTATTAGCATTCCATGTTCTCAAATCTTTAGAAGTTATTTTTTCATTATATTTTTTTAAAAAATTATTAACATCATTACTTGTTATATCAAATACTTTATTATCATCACTATTATTATTTTTTTTTTTTTTAAGATATTTGATTATATTATAATTTAAACATTTTGATATATTTCTAACACCTTTTTTACCAATAAAATCAATAGTTAGTTCATTTTTATAAAAATTTAAATGTTTATAAAGTAATGTTGTTATTCCAAAAGAGTTATTTTCAGTTTTATATTTTTCATTACCAATTCTAAATCCACAATTTATAATCATATAAATTACTATTGCTATATTGTATTCATCATTATGTTTATTAGAATCTATTATTTTATTAATATCTTCAATAATATTTTTGAAAGTTTTATTTAATTTTAAAATTTTTTTATATTTTTTTTCATGCTGTTTTTTAACAAATTCTTGATTATAAATTATTTGTTTTCTATTTTTACTATCATAACCATATGCTAATATTTTGTTATTTTTATCTTCTGGATATATATATACATTTCTATATGCTGGTGGTATCTTAATATTCATTACTTTATAATAATATATTTAAAAATTAAGCATTTATTTAAAATAAATAATGATTGATTTAAAATACTATAATATTATATGTAAATATTATGATATTGTAATTAATAATAAATCTCAAAATATAAGTGCAAGATTAGTTTATAATTTATTTAATAAACATAAAATATTAGATCAAAGATATAGAGATAATATTAATAATTATATGTATAGATATCATTTATATTTTTTAACAAATATCAAATTAATATAAAGTATTGTTAGTGTGTTATCTATATGTAAATAACTAATAAAATTAAAACTATTAAAAAAATATGAAGTATATCAAATAATATCATTTAAAAATTTAAATAAAGAATTGTTAATGTTAATATATTTTTTTATTAAATTTAATTGTTTAATTATATTTAAATATTTGATTAAACAATATTTTTTTAAACATTTGAAATAACTTTTAATTATATATTTGAATTTTTTTGATGTAATAAATTTTGTTATGTGAGTTTTATTTATACTTGATTTAAATTTATTATTTCTTTTAATGCAATTTTTACATTTACTATTTGCAATATAAAACATAATAATATTGTTAATAAATAAAAAGAAAATAATTATCTGAGATATAATATTGTAGAATTAGTTAAATTATATGCAAATGTTTCTCTAAAATAATTTTGTTGATGAAAATAAGTCATATACAATATAATATAAAAAATAGCAGTCATTTAATATTAATATTATTAATTTCTTTAATTGATTTTAAAATATCTAATAAATTTTAACTTAAATGTAATTATTACTACAACAATATACAGAAGAGTCACTATCTTCAAAACTAAAATTGTTTGAACTTCTTTGTTGTAATAGAACAATTTTTTCTTTCAAAATTTCAATTTCTTGTTTTTGTTTTGCATATATTTCACGATGTTGTTCTCTTTCTTCAGTTAATCTTTCTTTTAACATCATAACTTGTGTATTTAAAGTAGAAATAACATTATCAACATTATCAACATTATCAACTTTATTAACCTTTATATTAGTTAAGTTTAATTTAGTTGAATTCATTTTATATATTCTAAAATATATGTAAGAAATTAATCAATTTTTAATTAAAAGAAAAAAATTAATTCATTCTTATTACAAATAATGGTTTTACATTTTTTTTAATAGGAAAGATGTATTCAATTGTTTTGTTAATTTCAGTAAATTTAAGTGTACCTTTAAATTCTTTTAAGTCATTTTCATTTTGTTTAATATAATTATTTGTAATTGTTTTAAATTCTTTAATAAATTCACATAAATTATCATTATATAAATTAATAGTTTTTCCAGTTTTTAATTCATAATTTTTTAATTTTTTAGTTATATTTAAAACAATTTCTAATCTTTCTTGAATTGAATAATAATTATTCATTATAAAAATATATAATACTTATATTTATATAACTTAGTCTTCATTATCATCATCAGATTTAATACGAACCCCTTTCCATCCTTTATTATCAATTGGATAAGGTCCAATACTTTTTTCAAAATAAGCCCTTAATTGATTTCTATCGGGTTGTTTTTTACTTTTAGGAACATTTGAATAACACCATAATCGAAAATCATTGTAAATAGTCATTAGACCTATTCTACTATTAGTATCTTCGCTATCAATGATAAGTCTTTCGTTTTTATATTGACCAATAATATCATTATTATTTTTATAACTTTCTGTAGCAATTCTAACTTCCATTGGTTCATGAATACAGTTTGGATTAATATGTTTGTGTCTTTCAATTAACATACTCATAAATGTTTCCGCCCATCTATCAAATTTATCTGATAATTCTAAATCCATAGGAAATTCATTTGATTTAGTAGGATTTTCACAAAATTTTGACAAAAATTCAATAACTCTAATTCTTCTCCAAGTACCGCCATCATCACTTGGTACTTCTGGTAGTTCATTACAAGTTAATATCATTTTGAATTGTGGTTTAAATTCAAAAGGTTCTTTATATAATCCTCTGCATAAAATTCTATCATTACCTGATAATTCTTTCATAAATCCAATATTAATTTTATCTTGTTCACTAGGTTCTTGCATAACTGCAAATCTTCTTCCTTTAGTTCGTTCAAGTTCACTTTGAGCACTATTTGATGCTGCTCTTTTTTGTGTTAATAAAGCAATAGGTAAAATACAATAATAATCACCAATCGTTTTTTGAATAAAATCTAATAATCTACTTTTACCATTACTACCATTTCCAGTAAATACATAAAATCTTTCTTGTGATATACTACCATCAATAATACAAGCAATAATATCAAGAACATAATTTTTTACATTATCATTAACGAAAATTTTTGAAAAGAAATCATTAATTTCAGAAATTTCGGGTGAATCGGCATTGAATGGAATATAATTAATTTTACTTGAATGGGAAATATAATCATCAGGCATACCATCTCTAAAAATATGCATTTTTAAATCATAAACTCCATTAGCAAAACCAATTAAATGTGCACGACTATCAAGTAATTCTTCAAATTTTTCATCAATAAATAAACTTTTACATTCTTTCATAACACAATCTTTAAAACCAGAATTTTTTAATTGACTAGCAATTTTTAAAGACTTTTTTGCTTTCTCTTTATTTGCTTCTGCTAATAGTTCATCATTTGAAGGCGATTGAAAATTATTCCAATATTGTGTTCTTTCCATAAATTTTTTACATATATCTTCACTTAATATAATACGAAGTAATAAACCTTCACTTGTTGATTTCCATCTATGTTTATCTCTATCATAATAATACCAAACTACTTTGCTAATTGCTCGAATATCATCTTTTTTTAATGTTTGAACAACTTTTGCAACATCATAATGAGCACCATCGCTTCTAATACATTTATCAATCCAAGGAAATAATGCTTCATTAACAATTTCATCATATTTATTTCTATTATCTTGTTTTGCCCACCATCTTAAAGTTCCTAATCCCATATTATCTTTTCTCATTTTATTCCATAATGTTTGACATTCTCCTTCAATATAAGCAGTTCCAATTTTAGAAAACTCAATCCAAGTATCTAATAATCTATAATCAATATTTCTTAAAACCCAACCAAGATTAATCCAATCTTCGTAATTTTCTGATCTATTATAAGATAAGCATTCTAATACTAATTTACGCGATAGGATAAGTTCATCATCTGTACTATAATTTTTATTAATATTAAGCGATTTAGCAAATATATTATTTTGCAATTTACTTTTTTGTTTTGAATCAATTGATGGCAATACATGCTTAGTATATTCTTCAATTTCTTTTACAATATTATCTTTAATTTTACAAATATTTTCATCAATAATATTATTTTTCATTGAAAATAATTTAATAAATTCTAAATGGTCTTGTGCAGATATTTTTTTTTTAAGATAAATACCATTTTTATAAATTTTTGTTACCGTATATGCTTCACAATCAGGTTTTCTACTACCATACATTTGCCAAGAATTAATATCAATAATTGCCTTATCGATAATATCTTCATAACTATTTGTAATAGATAGATTTGCAAACATTTCATGAGCAATATCTAATACTTTTTTTCTAATAAAATGTTGTTCATTGTTTGTTAATATAATATGTGGATAAATAATATGAATACCGTCTTTTATTTTATTACTTTTAGTATTTTGTAAAGTAGGATTTGATTTTTCCATTAAATAACCTAAATTATATTCTTCATTAATATCTAAATATTCGCATAATATTTTATTATAGTAGTGCATAATCCTATCAATATTTTCATTCGTATATATTCTTTTGATAGGTGTATTATCTTCCGTACTTATGGGAGGGAATCGAAAATCTAAATCTATTCTTAAAGGACTTGGATTTAATGGTTTTTCAGTAAAATGTAAATGAATACCATTTGTAATAGCTATTCCATAAATTCTTAAAAATTCATCATATTCATTATCTGGAATAAATAATGATTTTCTTGGAAACATACTTGTATTGGTGTATATTTTCCCTTTTTGAACATTATATTTAGTATATATAAAATTTAGATCTTCTTGAATACCCATTCTAAATAATGATTTATAATTGTCTTAATATATATAATCAATTTTTATTTTATATATTTTACCTGTATTACTTAAAATATATCTATAATTATTATCACTGTGGTATTATATATATATATATATAATTATTTTTATTACTATAATATATAAATTAAATAAAAATATAATATATTAATATAGAAGTAAATAAATTAATGACTGATTTGAATCTAGCATATGGTTTACAAGAAGAATCCATGTTTGATAATAATTATAATTCAGATATTAATATAAATAGTATAAAAAATACTGAAAAAGAAATGGAAAAAAATAATGATATTAATATAGAGAAAAAAATTAAAAAGAAAAAAATGGATATGGAAGATAGACCTATTTTAAATAGACAAAATGATGCAAATATTCCAATTAATTTAAATGATACTATTCCAGAAAATATGTATAAAAAATATCAAGTACAATCACAAGTAAATAACCAAATGCAATTAAATCAAAATTTACAAAATAATAAAACAAATAATACTCAAGAAGTTGAATATGAAAATACATTTTGGAATAGATTTATTGGTAAAAAATATGAAGTTTTCAAATTATTCTTATTTTCACTAGTTATTGTTTTAGCTATTGGTACAGATAAAGTATTTGCTCATTATTTAAATAAATATATTAATGAAAATATTTTAACTAATATACAAGAACTAATAATACGAATTGCTTACCCTATATTAATTATTCTATTATTATGGATTTTTAAAGCTATATAATAATAGATGAAAATTGAACAACAATATTGTAGTCCATCGGCAAAAGATAATGGACCTACATGTTTATCAAAAGAATCTTTGAAAACATTAATTGATATTTATAATAAATCAAAAAATAATAAAAAACATCAAATTGCTTATTTTGATAATTATAAACAAATTGATTTATTTAAAAAACTTGACAATAAAATGAAAAAAATAACAAAAGGTACTGGAAAATACTGGCTATGGCCGGATATAATAAATAAAATGTATCCGATTGATAGATATGATTTAAAATTAATTAAAAAAAATAATTTTATTCCTCAAATGCCAAAATCATGGCATAAAAATAATAAAGAATGGTTATCTAATTATGATATAGATAATGTTATGTTTCAATATAATAATACTAAAAAATATAATTACAAATATATAGGAACATTCTCTATTGATTTTGCATTAAAAGATAATTTAGGTAATTGTTTACATTCTGATTTTTGTAATATTGACATAAAAAATTCATATATTAAAAGAAATATTAAATATATTGGTTTTATTACAAATTTAGATAAACACAATGAACCGGGTTCGCATTGGACATCTACATTTATAATTTTAGATTCTAATTCTAAATCATTTGGTGCATATTATTATGATAGTAGTTCTAGAAAAACTCCAAAAATGATAAATGATTTTTTATTAAATATTAAAAGTCAATGTAATATAATATATCCAAATAAAGTTTTTAAGATTAAACACAATAATAAACAACATCAATTTCAGGATACAGAATGTGGTATGTTTTCTATTATATATCAATTACGATGGTTGAATTTACTATTACGAGATAAAGATGTTCCATTAAGTAAAGTAATAAATAATAAATACTTAAATGATAAAAATGTTAATAATATGCGAATTCAACTTTTTATAAAATAATTTTTTTTTAATTCATTATATTTTTAAATAATATATTACGAAATCCCAATTATATTTTTAAATATAATGGTGAAAATTTAAAATATTTTCAAAAAAAAAATAACTAGATTTTATATATGCTTTTGCGAAAAAAAAATAATTACAATTAGATAAGAGAGATATATAATTATTACATTATGATTAAATTATTAGGTAGTGGTGGTTATGGTTGTGTAATAAATAAATCTATTAAAAATAAACCTTACGCTTCTAATTATGTAGGAGATATAACTAAAAAAGAATTTAAAAATGATGAAAAAAAAAATAAACATATATCAAAAATATTTGCAAATACCGAAGCGTACTGTGAAGAATTAGTTATTATAACTAAAATATTATATAAATATCATAAAATGTTCAATAGTATTCAATTATTTAGCGAATTATCTTTACCTCCTAAAAAATGTTCATCATATTTACTTATTAGTGATATGGAAAATTATAAAGACTATGAAAAAAAAAATATAGTTTTTAGTAAATTAACTAATTTTTTTAAAGAAAAAAAAACTTTAGAAGCAGAAGAAAAAAAACAAACTATTGCTGAATGTTTAATTGAAAAATTTGATAAAGATTCAAAACATATGAAAATTCATGAAATTATATATGATTACGGTGGTATTGAACTAGGTGATATTGAGATAAATGATTATGATTTTATAAAAGCATTAATTATAATGTGTAAATCTTTACAAACATTACATCAACTAGGATTTGTACATAGAGATATAAAACCAGGTAATATATTATATAATAATGACAATAACAAACTGTCATTAATTGATTTTGGTGTTTGTATTCCATTTAATGAAGTATATAGTAGTAAAGAACAATGGTGGCTAGAAAGTGAATATTTTATTTCTCCACCAGAATATAATCTAATAGATAAAAAAAACAGGTATAAAAATCTAGATATTATTCATAATAGCTTTTATAGGATGAGGGATGATTTTTATATGAAAAAAAAAAAAGAATATGATATATTTTTGAATAAATATAATAATATTAATAATATTGAAGATATACCAGAAGAAATAATAAAAATTGCTTATAAAGGAGATATTTATTCTTTAGGTATAACTTTGTTATTATTATACAATGATGGTAATATAAAAATAACACATGCAAATAAAGAATTAATTATGCAAAAAATTTCAGATTTAATTAATAATATGATAATTACTGATCCATTTGATAGATATGATTTAACTAATGTTGTAAATGATTTATTTGAATTAGAAAAATTATACATATCTGAAATAGAATTAAATAAATATAATGATATATCATGTAATGAAGATATTGAATATATTACAAATACATTATCACTTTTAAAAATAAAAACTGGTGGAAAAATTAAAAATAAAAAAACTAAAAAAAATAAAAAAAAATTATGTAAAAAACCTATAAAAGATATACTAAATAAAAAATTTATTTAATTTTTTAATAATATCCATTTTTGAAATACTATTTGCACCTAAAGTATAATTTTTTTCTTTGAAATTAAATTTTATAATTTTTTTATAGTTTTTAAATAATTTAACAAAATAATGTGTATTATTATTTTTATTATCTAAATTATCATAATATATATATCCTGATTTGCTTCCAACTCTTCTTATAGCAAATGTTGGTTTTTCATATTTTTTAACAAATTTATAATTACTATTTGTTTTTATTTTTTTTATAATTTTTCTATCTTTATTTTTTTTTATCCATATTTGAAAAATACATTTAATTGGTAAATTAAAACTATTATCAGGTAAATCATATGATTTTACTAAATGAAAATTTAAAGGTATTGTTTTTTTTACAAAATATTTATCGAAACTTTTAGGAAGTATAAATGAAAATGAATCGCAAAATTTACATGAATATTTAATAAATTTTATTGCCGTTGATGATTTTTTACCAAATGGAGGATTTCCAATTATATGTATTTTATTATATTTATTAATTAATTTTTTATAATTTAATTTTAAATAATTTTGTTTTATAATATCTTTGTGTTCTGGTTTTATATCATAATAAATTTTATTATGATATTTATTTAAAAATTTAATAAATGCACCATCTCCAGCACTTGGTTCAATAACTAAATCACTATTTTTAACTTTAATATATTTTTTAAATAATTTAACACATATTTTAACTATATTTTTATTTGTATAATATTTATCGTATTTATTCATTACATATAATAAATAAAAAAAAAAAATTAGGATTTTTTA
>JGI20158J14315_10003449_pt1 | contig 10524 bp, 11 predicted proteins | sample COG_08_FD_14315 | JGI IMG/M metagenome (IMG submission 14315)
TTGCTCCTGAGGATATTTTAAAAAAATATGGTGCTGATATTTTAAGAATTTGGGTAGCTTCATCAAACTATGCAGAGGATTTAAGAATTGATCACTCAATTTTAGATCAACATGCCGATTCTTATAGAAAAATTAGAAATACTTTTAGATATTTACTCGGAAACCTTAATGATAACTTTGAAGAAATTAGTTTTGAAAAAATAAATTTATCTGAATTGCCTGAATTAGAAAAGTTTATGCTTCATAAAATATATTCTTTGAATGAAAATTTTAAAAATTATTTTAATAATTATGATTTTCATAATTTATACAAAGAATTATTAAATTTTTGCACAGTAGATTTATCAGCATTTTATTTTGATATTCGAAAAGATTCTTTGTATTGCGATTCTAAAGATTCTAAAAAAAGACAATCTGCAATAATTTTACTAAATGTTATTCTTAACTCATTATTAAGATGGTTTGCACCAATCTTATCATTTACAACTGAAGAAATTTATAGATTACTTAAAAAAAATGATAGAAGTGTTCATTTAGAGCATTTTTTAGAATATCCTGAAAATTTTAAAAATGAAAAACTTAATCAAAAATGGTTAGATTTAATTAAGATAAGAAATATATGCAATATTAGCATAGAGGAAAAAAGAGCAAGTAAAGAAATTGGATCAAGCCTTGAAGCAAAATTAAAGATTACTTTAAACCAGAAATTATCTGAAACTATTCAAAACATCGATTTTTCAGAATTATGCATTACTTCTAGTGCGGAGATAATTTTAAAAAAAGACTCTGATACAACTGTTCAAACATCTAAAGCCGAAGGCTCTAAGTGTCCAATTTGTTGGAAAATAGCTACCATAGCTTGTTCGAGAACTACTTGCCCAATAAATTCTGAATGATTTTTAAAAATTTAACAAAAAGTTTTTATATTAATTCACTTATTATATTTTCAATTTTTATAATTGATAGAATTTCAAAAATTTATGTAATTAGACTAGATAGCAAAAACTATTCTACTGATTTATTTTCTTCAAAATTTTTAAATATTAACTTGATTTGGAATGATGGAATAGCTTTTGGATTATTGTCTTTTGATCAATCAAATTTATATAACTTTCTTACATTCATTATAGCTTCAATTATTTTTGTTATTTTTTATATGATTATTAAAAGCAATAATATTAAACAATATCCTTTATTAATGATTTTTGGAGGTGCTATTGGAAATTTGTATGATCGTATAACATTTAAGGCAGTTCCTGATTTTATTGATTTTCATATAGGTGAATTTCATTGGTTTATTTTTAATGTAGCTGACATATTTATTACCATAGGTGTAATTTTTATGATTTTATTAGAATTAATTGGTAACAATAAAGATGATGAAAAAAATTAATTTATTTGTACTGTTTAATATCATTTTGTTTCTTTCATCGTGTGGTTCTGTAAAAGAGGGATTTAGTAATCAAAAAAAAAATAATAGTGATGAATTTTTAGTAGAAAAAAAATCACCATTAATTATGCCTCCTGATTACAATGAATTACCAATTCCAGTAGAAAAAAATAGAGAAAAAAAATCTGAAGAAAGTGAAATAGAAAATTTAATCTCCAAACCAAAAAAAGATGATGAGATTGCAGAGAATTCTGATGATAATAAAAGTTTTGAAGATCTGTTATTAGAAAAAATTAAGAAAAATTGATGATTACATCAGGAATTAATTTTATAAACTTTAAAATTAAAAAAAAATCAAATTTAGTTAAAAATTTTTTTTTTTCATTATTAGAAAAAAAAAATGAAGTATTAAATTCTTTAAGCAAAGAGTACAAAAATAGCTTTAATAAAAAAGCTATAAATAAATATAAAAAAGTAGCTAATTATCGAATTATTGGAATGGGTGGCTCAACTCTTGGAACTCAAGCAATCTACGACTTTTTAAATCACAAAATTAGAAGCAAATTCGTATTTATTGATAATCTTCAAGCAAACAGAAAATTGGATAATAAAAAAAGTTTTACAAATTTAATTGTGTCAAAATCGGGCAATACTATTGAAACAATTGTGAATGCAAATATTTTGATAAAAAAAAAAGACAAAAATATTTTTATTACTGAAAATAAAAATAGTTACCTATTTCTTTTGGCAGAAAAACTTAAAGCAGATATAATTCATCATAATAACTTTATTGGTGGAAGATACTCTGTTTTATCAGAAGTAGGCATGTTGCCCGCTGAGTTGATGGGTGTAAAGACAAAAGATTTTAGACAATTAAATTATTTAATAAAAAATAAAAAATTTATCAATGCATTAATTTCAAGTGTAAGTTCAACACTATATTTTATAAAAAAAAAAAAATTTAATTCGATAATAATCAATTATGATCAAGCATCAGAAAATTTATTTAAATGGTACCAGCAATTAATTGCAGAAAGCTTAGGAAAGCATAAAAAAGGTATATTACCCATTGTTTCAAATATGCCAAAAGATAATCATAGCGTTATGCAACTTTATCTGGATGGTTTTGAAAATAATTTTTTTACCTTTTTTTATTCAAATGAACAAAAGTCAAACAAAATAAACAATAGCACTATTTTATCATCACAAAATTTTTTAAAAAATAAAGATTTATCACAAATTATATTTGCACAAAAAAATGCAACAGAAAATATATTTAGAAAAAAGAATATTCCATTTAGAAGTTTTGAAATTTATAAGCGAAATGAAAAAACATTAGGGGAATTATTTTGTTTTTTTATATTAGAGACAATTTTATTGGGGCAATCTATGAAATTAAATCCTTTTGATCAACCAGCTGTTGAGTTAATAAAAAAAGAAACTAAAAAAATTTTACTTTAATAGAAAGACCCAAATACAATTTTGGAAATCCCATATTTTTTTTCATCAATTAACTTAAAATTTTTTGGAAACTCATCAATTTCTTTTTTATGTCTATGAATAATAAATATACCACTTTTCTTAAGTACTTTATTTTCAATTAAGTTTTTTAGAATAGTTTCCAAAGCTTTTTCTTTATAAGGTGGATCTAAAAAAATTATATCATATCTGAATTTTAAATTTTTAAATTCAAGCTTATCTAAAATATCCAACTCAATGATTTCATAATTAATCTCTGATCTTAAATTATTTAGATTATTTTTTAGAATGGGTAACACTCCTTGATATTTTTCTACAAATGTTACATGCCTAGCACCTTGTGAAAGACATTCTATGCCAAAAGATCCTACTCCAGCAAATAGATCCAACACATATGCTTTTTTTAAATCAATTGAAAATTTATTTGAATGATTGATTATGTTGAATATAGACTCTTTTGTAAGATCTTTTAAAGGTCTAGTTACTTTATCTTTAGGTAGAAGTATTTTTTTCCCCTTAAATTTACCACCAATAATTCTCATTAATCAATAACTTTATAGCCAATATCTTTTCTATAAAATCCACCATTCCAATTTAATTTTTTTATAGATTGATGCACCTCATTCCTAGCTTTTAAAAAATCATCTGAGAGTGAGATAAAGTTTAGCACTCGTCCACCATTCGCATATATCTTATCTTTTTCTTTTTTAGTTCCAGCATGGAACATAAAATTATTTTTATCTAGATTAAAATTTTCAAGATTATCTATTAAGATATTTTTTTGATAGATGTCTGGATATCCTTTTGAGCATAATACAACACATAAACTTTTTTTATTAATCCACTCAATATTTACACTTGCAAGTTTTTTATCACAGCAAGCCTCAAGTACTTCTACTAAATCAGTTTTTAGTTTTGGTAAAATAGTTTGACATTCTGGATCACCCATTCGAACATTATATTCGATTAAATAAGGTTCATTTTCAATAATCATTAAACCTGCATATAAGAAGCCTTTATATTCAGTCCCAAGATTTGAAAGCCCTTTAAGTGTAGGGTTAATAATTTTATTTAAAATTTTATTTTCCAAATCATTGCTTATTAATCTGGATGGTGAGTAGGCTCCCATCCCACCAGTATTTTTGCCATTATCTCCTTCAAGAACTCTTTTATGGTCTTGCGCAGTTTCAAAGCTTTTAATACTTATACCATCACTGATTATGAAATAGCTCATCTCTTCGCCTTTGAGAAATTCCTCTATCAGCACATTTTTAGCTTCTCCAAATTTTCCATCAAATATTTCTTCAACTGCCATAAAGCTCTCTCGTTCATTGTTGCAAATATAAACTCCTTTACCTGCAGCCAAGTTGTCTGCTTTAATCACATTTGGATATTTTGTATTTTCTAAAAATTTTTTTGCATCAATTATATTTTCAAAAATACCAAAGTTAGCAGTAGGAATATTGTATTCTTGACAAAGTTTTTTAGTGAAAATTTTAGATCCCTCAAGTTGAGAAGCAATTTTGTTTGGCCCAAACACTTTTATTCTAAATTTTTCTAAATAATCTACAATTCCATTCACCAAAGGTTGTTCAGGACCTACGACAACTAAATCTACAGAATTTTCATTAATGAATTGATGTACTTTATCAAATTTATTAATATCTATATCAACATTAGTTGCAATTTCTAAAGTACCTGCATTTCCTGGAATACAAAAAATTTCATTTATAGTAGGTGATTTTGATATTGTTGCTGCTAGGGCATGCTCTCTACCACCACTTCCTATAATTGCAATTTTCATATTAATATTTATATATCTTATAGATGAAAAATAAATTAGCTAAATTAAAATATATGCCAAATAACTTTCAAATTATTGAAGAAGGTGACCATGTAATTTGTGCTATCTCAAAAAGATTAATACCTTTGGAAAATTTAAATTATTGGAATGTTGAGAAACAAGAGGCTTATTTTTCTTATATTGAGTCTTCAATTAAAAGAGAAACAGAAGATAATTAATTTTTCCATCGATCGTGAGTCCAAATCCACTGGTCGACATTTTTTAAAATCATTTTTTCAAGGATTTGATTGAGAAATTCAGTAATTTCTAAAATTGACTTTGTTTTGCTTACTTTGATTGGTTTGGAAATGTAAATTTTAAAATAATTTGAGTTTTTTCTCTCAATATAAATAGGCACTAACTCACAATTATATTTTTTTACTAATTTAGCAGGTATAGTTGTGGTTGTTGCTAAACTATTAAAGAATTTTACTTTTTCACCTTCTCTAACTCGTTGATCTATCATTAAGGCTATTGATTTACCTTCAATCAAATTTTTAATTATTTCACGGCTGCCAGCTCTTCCTTTTTTGATCTGATTTTTACAAATATTTTCTTTTCTTATTTTCTCCATGGTTTTATTCAAAAATATATTATTCAATGGTCTGTAGATAGCAGCAAGGTTAATTCCTGCTTTTTCTATTTCCATTGCCATAAGTTCAAAATTATTAAAATGACCTGAAATAAATACAGCTTTTTTATTTTGTTTCTTTAAATTTTCTAAATGTTCCAAACCATCTATTGAGACATATTTTTTTAGTTCATTATTTCTAAATTTTTTTAAATAGTTGTATTCAGCAAAAATTCTTCCATAATTACCTAGCACATTAGATGCTATTTTAGATAGGTTAGAGTGTTGAATGTTTGCTTTTTCTAAATTTTGAATGATCATTTTCTTTGATCTAAATATTGGGCCTATTGTTCTTCCAATAAAAAAACCTAAATTCGATGAAAGTCGATATCCCATTATTTGAAATAGGGTAAATAAAATTTTGATTAAAATGAACTCAAAAAAGTAAGCTATTTTTTTCATAATTTTGATATTAGAATTTTCTTTAAGTTTTTTTTATCATTAATTTCTAATTTAATTTTCAAAAATTTTATATTTTTTCTTTGAATTTTATTTAATCGAAAGAAATCTTTCTCAGTTGTTATTAATAATAAATTTTCTTTTTTTGCCTTGTCTTTTAATTTTCTTAGATCATTATCAGAAAGTTTATAGTGATCTGGATAAATACTTTTTTTACTAATGATAAATTTATATTTAATCAAAGTTTGTTTAAATTCATGAGGATTTCCAATACCACAAAACATTAAGTATTTTTTTTTTAGATCAAAATTTTTTAAGTTTAATGGTTTATACTTTCCATGAAATATTTTTAAATTTTTATTTATAGATTTTAATTTAGATGATAATTTATTATTTTTTTTTTCTCCATTTAGGAAAATTAAATCATAATTTTTTACTTCATTAATACTCTCTCTAAGAGGACCTGCAGGAATCATATATTCATTTCCAAGTCCATATTCTGAATTAAAACAAGCAATTTTCAGATCATAATTAATATTTTTTTGTTGTAATCCATCATCTAAAATTGCTAATTGATATTTTTTATTCTCAGCAGTTAAAAGTGCATTCTCTCTATTAGTTGATGAAATAATCTTACCTTTGTTATTTAATAAATTAATTTCATCTAATTGATTTTCATAATTTTTTTTTATGAATACAGTTTTAAATTTTTTTCTAAGCAATTCATTTATTTCTATCGCTAATGATGTTTTACCTGTTCCACCTAAAAATATATTACCAATGCAAATAGTCTTAATTTCAAATTTTTTTTTTATTGAAATTTTTTTTGTATAATTAATTAAATATGTAATTGTTGAAAAAGGATAAAGTATAAATGAAATAAAATTCTTTGTTTCCCAAAATTTAGGTTTAACTAGTTTCATATTAAATATTTATTTATATAAAATAAATTTTTTTCAAGAACATCATTTCCTATTTTAATAATTTTTTTTATATTTTTATAAGGTGTTTTAGTTTTTAATTTTTTTAATACTATATCTTCCATCTTTAAAATATTAGATGTGGATGATGACATTTTAAGATTATTTAAAAAAGTATATATTTCTTTAAAGTTTTTTATATTAGGTCCATTAATTATGTAATTTCCTAATCTTGCAGGTTCCAGTGGATTTTGACCTCCATGATTTATTATTGATCCGCCTACAAAAGATACATTAGTTAAGCTGTAAAACCTAGATGACTCACCATAACTATCAACTAAATATATATCAGTATTTTCTCTTAGTTTTTGATTTGAGGAATGTGTAACACAATTAAGATCAATATTATTCAAATTATTTATAATTTCATTAGTTCTATTAATATGTCTTGGGATTATAATCGTAATTAATTTACTCTCTCTCTTTTTTAGTTTTTTATGTAAATTTCCAATTAATACTTCCTCATTATTATGAGTACTAGCAGCACACCACACTTTAAAATTTTTAAATTTATTTTTTAATAATTTTACCACATTATCTTGATTATTTTTTTGACCATAATATTTCAAATTACCTGCAATTTTTATATTTTTAACTTTCAATATTTTTAGATAGTTTAAAGTTTCTAAGTTTTGAGGTAGTGCTAATGATATTTTACCAAATATTTGTTTAGCAAACTTGGGAAAAGTCTGCCATTTATTAAAACTACGCTTTGTAATTCGTGCATTCATAAGTATGATTGGAATATTGGTTAAATGTAAATTGCTAAACATATTTGGCCATATTTCTGAGTCTATGAAAATTGCCAATTCTGGGCTCCAATATTTGATAAATCTTTTTACTATATATTTATTATCCAAGGGAAAATATACATGTGATGTTTTCTTAAATCTTAATTTTTTAAAAATTTTTGCCGAACTAGTTGTTGATGTTGATAGTAAAATATTTTTTACTTTTTTATTTTTTTCTAACCTCTTAATGATTGGAGCTACACTCATTAGCTCACCAACACTTGCTGCATGTATCCAAATCTTCTTATTAGTTTTTTTTTGAGAATAAATACAAAATTTTTCTCCAACTCTTTTTATATCTTCTTTACCATTTAATATTCGGTAAATAATGATTACAGGCGATATGATAATCGCTAAGTTTGTAAGTATGTTGTATAAAAAATACATTAATGTTCTTTAATTTGTCGTTCATAGAAATTTTTATAGACTTTTGATTGAACTAAAAGCTCTTCATGTTTCCCTGAGTCAATGATTTTACCGTTATCAACAACATATATTCTATCTGAGTTAAGAATTGTTGATAATCTGTGAGCGATTACAATTGTAGTTTTCTCTAAAGTTAATTGCGCTAGTGCTTTTTGAATTTTTTCTTCGGTTTTAGAATCTAATGATGAAGTTGCTTCATCTAATAATATTATTTTACTTTTTTTTAGAAAAGCTCTTGCTATTGATAGTCTTTGTTTTTCTCCACCAGATAATTTTACTCCATTCTCACCAATCATGGTTTCATAACCATTTTCTAAATTATTAATAAATTCGGTACACATTGATTGTTCTGCTGCTTCATAAACCTCCTGATTGGTAGCTTCTGGTCTAGCGTATTTAATGTTATTTAAGACCGTATCGTCAAATAATGTTGTGTTTTGATCAACTATAGATATTTGGCTTCTTAAGGATGATAAGTTAAACTTTGATATGTCTTGTTTATCTATATGAATACTGCCATCTGTTGGGGCATAAATTCTTGGAATCATATTTAATAATGTTGATTTACCTGATCCACTATGACCAACTAGTGCTGTCATTTTTCCACCAACAAAATTTGCATTAATATTTTGTAGTACTTTGTTATCTGGATTAGATTTATAAGTGAAACCTACATTTTCAAAAATTATATTTCCATCTGAAAAATTAAATTCATTTTTATCCTCGTTTAAATTGATTTCATTATTTATGTCTATTATTGGAAGAATTCTATTTGCTGCTGCCAATCCTTGTTCAATTGCAACATTTACTTTGGTAAGTGTTTTTACAGGCTGATAAGCAAGCATCATTGCAGCTAGAAATGAAAAAAAGTTATTTATTGCTAGCTCACCACTAATAATTAGTTTTCCAGAGTAAAATATTAAAATAGCAATCATTATACCTGTTAATATTTCCATTACTGGTGCTGATCTAATATAAACAGCCGAAATTTTTGCAGACTTTTCTTTTAAATCATTAACAAACTTTTCAGACCTCATATTTTCAAAATTCTCTCTTTGAAAAATTTTTATTATTTTATGATTTTTGAAAAGATCAATTAAATATCTATTTAAATCTCCGGATTTTTCTTGTGCTTGAGTTGAAATTTTATTCATTCTTTTCCCAAGAACTTTTGCAGTAATTGAAGCAAGGGGGATCATTATAATTGCTATTAAAGATAGTTTCCAATTCTGAAAAAACATCACACAAAGCAAACCTATCAATGTAAGACTATCTTTGAAAATACTTAAAAATGCGTCTGCTAACATTTTTGTAATTTGATTTACGTCAAAATTTAAATTTGAAATATATTTACCAGAATGTTTACTTTCAATAATTTCAGTATCTGCCTTAATAAAAGATTTGAGCATATCTGTTTGCAAAATTTTTTTTACTTCCTCAGATACATTGATCATAAGTAGTTTTGCTAGGTAAAGAGAAATACCCTTTGAGCTAAAAGCTACAATAATTGCAAGTGGAATAAGGATAATCAAAGTTTGATCTTTATTAATAAATATTTTTTCAATTGCTGGATCTAATAGCCAAGCTGTTGCAGAAGTGCTTATTGCAACAATGATAGAAAAAAATGCAGCTAGCAAAATTTTACCAACAAATCTTTTAGTATATTCTTTGTAAAGTCTTTTAAATATTTTTGCTTTCATCATTATCTATATTAATTTTCCAATAAGAATATTAATAAAAACTATTAGTCCTAAAAAATTGTTACTTTTAAATTTAGAAAAACAATCAATCGATTGATTGGTATTTAATCTTTTAACCTGAAATACTAGCAACTGTAAAATGGGTATAACCATAAATAAAAAATAATAGATTTTAAATTTCATTAATATTCCAATTAAAAACAAAGATATGATGAACAAACAGTATGAAATAAATAAAAATTTTTTTGGATCATTTTTAAATTTTATTGAAGTTGACTTTACTCCTATTATTTCATCATCCTTAATATCTTGAAATCCGTAAATTGTGTCGTAGCCTAGTGTCCAAAATATGGCTCCCAGATAAAATATCATTGGAATTATTGAAACTTCATTTGCAATTGAAATCCATGCTAAAATTAACCCATAATTAAATGTAATTCCTAGAAATAATTGAGGCCAATAAGTAATTCTTTTCATTAGGGGATAGGTAAAAGCTAAAGGCATTGAGGCTAGAGCCATTAAAATTGTAAAATTATTAAAGTTAATCAATACAAAAAAAGCAACAGCACATAAAAATAATGCATAAGTTGATGCAAGTTTTACCGACACTTTTCCTGAAGCGATGGGTCTATTTTTAGTTCTCTCAACTTTTTTGTCAAAATTTTTATCTGCTATATCGTTCACTATACACCCAGCTGATCGCATAAGGATTGAGCCAGAAAGAAAAAGTGCAGAATAAAAAAAATATATTTTTAAATCTGAATTAAAATCATAAACTATTGTAAGCCCCCATAAGCATGGCCAAAATAATAGCATAAAGCCAATTGGTCTTTTTAATCTTGTAAGCTCAATAAATAACTTTATTTGGTTCATAATTTACTTGTA
>JGI20158J14315_10003450_pt1 | contig 10524 bp, 10 predicted proteins | sample COG_08_FD_14315 | JGI IMG/M metagenome (IMG submission 14315)
TCATCTAATACAAAAGCTTCAAAACTCACTCCCAACAAAGAAGCTGTCATTCCAGAGCTTTCATAAATCAAATTTCCACCTGCAGACGCTGCAGCAAACGAAGTTATTCCTTTTTCCATGCCATATTGAGCATCTATAGCTTTTGCATCAGTCATTGAGCATGCAACTCCAGAAGGTAAGTTTAACCAGTTTGATATTTGTGCAGATGCCGCATTTAAAACTGCAGTTTCACCACTCCCGCCAGAAAATGCCCCTGTACGTAAATCTATTACTAATGGCCAATTTGAGAAAACCATCGGGAAGCCTGGTTTTATGGCATGCACCATGATGAGACTTGCTAACGTTTCAGCTAATGATTGTGCTAAAAACCCAGCCAAAGTTGCTGGAGCTGTTGCCCCTGCTTGCGCTGCAGTTATACAAGAGATTGGAATGTTATATTTTATACATTCATACACTACGTCAACTGCATCTTCGCCATAACGCATTGGTGAAATTAATGGACTGATATGTGCTTTCAAAAATGGCCTTTTGGAGAATTCTCCAGGTCCCCCTGCCGCAATATCAAGCATATCAACAATTGGTTTAACATGCTCGGCCAATGTAAATGAAGTTGCTACAGGCTTTGTAGTATTTTTTATTAAAGCATAGGCAGTATTTACATCTAAGTCATATGTATCGGGCACATCAGTTGCAATGCAACAGCGTGTATACCAACTAATATTTGCTAAAGTATCCTGTAATTTAGTAAAATTATGTAAATCTTCTAATGTGGAGGGCCTGTAGTTCCCATTATCTATGTCTAATGTTTGCACACCAGCTCCACCCGTACCAAAATAAACAGAACTACCACCAACTATAATTGATCTTTTTTCATCTCTTCCATGCAAGACAAAAGATTTTGCAGCATTGCTTATTGCTTCTTCAATAAGATTTTTTGGAAAAAGCACTCTACCTGAACCATTATCTTTTGCTCCAATAGCAATCAAATCTTTAAACAAACGTTCTGGCACTTCACCAACTCCAAGATTTACAAGAAGGTCTATTGCAGTATTATAAATTTTTTTAATATCATCTTGGCTTAATGGCTTATAAGATCCTCCCTTTTGTCCAGGTGGGCATGGATCTATGATAGGTTTTGCCAATCTTTTTTCTATTCTTTTGCTTCGCCCACCTCTTTTTATTGATTTATTGTGCATATTTGGAGCTCTCACATTAGAAATATTATCTATAGTCTTCCATATCTCATAGGGTTGTAGTTAGTAATTATAATTAATTCCCAATAAATAATAAATAAATTACAATAATATAATAATAATGAACCTAATCTTGCAGATAACTGTAGTTAAATTAAACGAATTGTAAGAGCTATGAGGAATCTACAAATGAAATCACGTACTAAAGTAGTGGTAATTGGCGGCGGCATTGCTGGATGTTCAACACTTTATCACCTGACACAAGAAGGTTGGAGTGATGTCGTACTTGTAGAGCGAAATGAGTTAACAAGCGGAACCACCTGGCACTCAGCAGCCCAAGTCACTAATTTTGGTATGAACCAGACAATGGTAGGCTTAAAATCTCATTCAATAAATTTATACAAAGAATTATCAGAAGATCCAGAGTACCCAATAAATTATCATCACGGAGATGGTGGCATTCGTTTAGCGAATACTGAAGCACAAATGGATGGGTATCGTCACTTTGCATCTATGGCAAAAGGCATGAACGTTGATTTTGAAGTTATTGATGCTGATGAATGCGCAAAACGGCATCCCCTTATATCAAAAAATAACCTTTTAGGAGGGCTTTGGGACCCATCGGACGGAGATATAGATCCCGCTCAACTTTGCCAAGCTTTAGCAAGAAGAGCACGTAAAGCTGGCGCTGAAGTTTATAGAAATACACCCGTAACTGCATTGACGCAAAAATCTGACGATACATGGACTGTTCATACTGAACATGGAGATATAGATTGTGATATTATTGTAAATGCATGTGGATATAGGGTTAATGAAGTTGGATCAATGATGGGCGTGCATCATCCCGTAACTTCTATGGAACATCAATATTTTTTAACTGAAGATATTCCTGAGATAAAATCTGCAGGACACCGCATGCCTTTACTAAGATGCCCAATTTCAGATTATTATTGCCGACAAGAAAAAAATGGTTTGCTTTTAGGTTTTTATGAACAGGATTGTAAAACTTGGGGTATGGACGGCATTGACCCAAATTTTGTAAATGCTCTTTGTCCAGACGATTTAGACCGAGTTACAGATGTATTAGAAGGTGCATTCGATCGTATGCCGCCCTCATGGAAGCTGGAATACATACTGTGGTTAATGGCCCTATTACCTACACAATTGATGGTGCACCTTTAGTTGGCGCAATACCTGGAAAACGTAATGCTTTTTGCATAATAGGACTGCGCGCAGGTCTAGGCGAAGGAGGCGGCCACGGCTGGCTCTTAGCTCAACAAATTGTTCATGGTGAAGCTTGTTATGATACGTGGTGCATTGACCCTCGACGCTTTGCTGNACATACAAATGTTGAANTAACTGCGCTTAAAGCAATTGAAGATTATCAAAACGAATTTCGCTTTCATTTTCCGCATGAACATAGACCTGCAGGACGAAATGCAAAAACTACTCCACTGACACCAATTTTTGCAGAAAAAGGTGCTGAATTTACAGTTGTAAATGGATGGGAAAGAGTAGATTATATAAAACCTTCAAAAGATTTCAAAACTACACTTGGATTCAAATTTGATGAAGCTTTTGATCAAATAGAAAGAGAAGTTAAAAATGTTCAACAAAACGTTGGCTTGTGTGAAGTTAATGGCTTTAATCGTATTGAAATAACAGGATCGGATCGGCATAATTTTTTAGATAGGATTTTTTGCGGGAATGTTAAAAAGCAAACCGGTAAAGTCGGATTAGGATACTTCCTTAATCATCACGGTATGTTAAAGGGTGAAGCAACTATTGCCAATCTTCCACAAAGTGATCGGGGGCCTGAAAGAGTTTGGTATGGATCAGCTGCTGCAAGTGAATATCATGACATGGATTGGCTAAGACAGCACTTAAATCCAAATGACGATGTGCAATTAAAAAGCTTAACCAATGATATTACTATACTTGTTTTAGCTGGGCCAAATGCTCGTAAAGTACTTTCAGCTTGCTCCCGTGGAGATTGGTCTAAAGATGCTTTTCCTTGGCTCAGCCTTCGTGAATGTTTTATTGGCATAGCCCCAGCTACAGTAATGGGCGTGAGTTTCTCTGGTGAGCTTGCTTACGAAATACATATTCCTAATGCATCTCTTTATGCAGCATATTTAGCAATCCAAAAAGCTGGTCTTGAATTTAACATAAAATTATTTGGGGCACGAGCCGTTGACTCAATGAGACTAGAAAAAGGTTTTCTTCATTGGAAAGCAGATATTTTAACTGAATTTGATCCATTTGAAACAGGTTTAGATAAATTCGTAAATATGAATAAAAATGAATTCATAGGGAAGGAAGCTTTAAAAAACCGACAATCAAAAGAATGTTTAAATAAATTGGTTTCTCTAGAAATCAGCACAAAAATTGCGCCCGCACATGGTGGTGCAACGCTGTCTATCAAAAATAAAGTTATTGGAACGGTTACATCAGGTGACTGGGGTCATAGAATAAATAAAAATATTGCATATGCCTTTATTAAATCAGAATATTCCTCAATTGGCTCTGAAGTTTTTGTCGATATACTTGGGGAAAAAATTAATGCAAAAATAATTGAATCCTGCCCATATGATCCAAATTTTAATATTATTAGAGGTTAAGCATAATTAAAAATTAGAGATTATTTAATTTGGAATTCCATATCCTTATGAAGGATACCTGCATCTAAATACTCCTCACCAAATTCAATAAATCCTAGCCTTTTATAAAATTCTAACGCGTGAATTTGTGAACCCAGACGAACTGAACTACGAATATCATTTTTCTCAACATGTCTAATTATGAAATTTATGATTTTAGATCCAATGCCCTGCCCTCTATAATTTTTCAGGACACAAACTCTCTGAACTTTTATAAAATCATTATAATATTTAAGTCTAGCAGCACCCACTGGAATATCAGAAACAGTTAAAAGTATATGATCGCAATCAGGGATCATCTCCATCAACCTCTTCATTTTCAGGCACATTTTGCTCTTCAATAAAAACGGTTCTACGAAGATCTAAGCATGATAGCATATCTTTGTTATTTTGAGTAAATCTTATATCTAATAACATTCTAACCCTGCTAATCCTGAGATTTTATAATTGATCCTATGTTTTTATAATATAACTTCAATGTTATAAAAACATCTAAACTACATACAGGATAAAAAAGATGAGGATAAAATGGTAGATGCATCATCAGAATTTCAAAATAGCTTGCCAATCTCATCCGATACACTTCTAGAAACTCTCAAAGAATGGTCAATATCTTATAACTTATTCGAACATGTTCCACTCAGAACAGTTGAAGACTCTAAAAAAGTAGAAGGTATCTTCATTTCAACTGAAAATGGTGGGGGGCATGTCAAAAATTTATATTTACGCGATAAGAAAAAAAGAAACATCTTATTGGTAGCCGAGCAAGATCAAGCTATTGATTTAAAAAAGCTTAGCAAAAATTTAAACTTTAGTAATTTATCTTTCGGATCTCCTGAAAGGCTAATGCAAAATTTAGGAGTACGGCCAGGTGCAGTAACTCCACTATCAATGATCAATGGTGTAAATAATAATGTCTCTCTATTTATGGATAAAGCATTAAGGAATAAAACTGTTATATATATACACCCACTCGTAAATGATCGCACAATAGAGATGACAATAGAAAATCTAGAAAAATTCTTTTCAAAAATTGGTGTAAATTTTGAATGGATAGATTTATGAATTTAATTATTAGAATTAAATTCATAATATTTTTTATATTTGTAGCTTTTCACGCTTTTGCAAATAATACCTCAAAGACTTTACCACTGTCAAAATCAAGTAATTTAACAGGAATTGTTACACATGTAAGAGATGGTGATACAATAATAATAGGGGCAATACCAATTAGATTAGCTGCACTAAATTGTCCTGAAAAAGATACTAACAAAGGTAAATATGCGACAGAAATAGCAAAACAATTTTTAGGTGAGATGGCAAATTGTGAATTAACAGGTGCTAAAACTTACGATAGGTTTGTTGGTTATTGTTCAATAAACGGAAATGATTTCGGACAATTCATGATGCAAAATTCCTCATGTAAAGTTTGGAAAAAATTTGATGTTATGAAAAAATATTAGAGTTTTATAATATTTAGAAAAAAATTATAATTTAGTCTATTTAGACTAGTTAATTAAAAAATTTAGTACAAATTATAATTATCTCATAATGTATATGATATTTATCTACATGTAATCACCTGGTAATATTTTCTTTAAATGAAGACCATCATTCTGAGATAAAAAACTTGCAAGCTAAAGAAACATATTCAAAAGTATTAACTTAAAGCCTTATTGATGTGTAAAAATAAAAAGAGGAAAAAATAAAATGGAATGTTGCGGTCCTGGATATTCAAGCCCATCCGAAGCAATTAAAGCTCCTCGTGAAAAATTACTTTATACAATTGCAATTTATACTGGCACTGGCATTCAAAAACCAGATTATTTAGCGACTGTTGACATAGACCCTGACAGTGAAACATACAGCCAGGTCATTCATAGGCTTGAAATGCCTGGTATTGGAGATGAATTACATCACATGGGTTGGAATGCATGTTCTTCATGCTTTGATGATGGTTCAATGTCTCGCAAATATTTATTACTTCCAGGTGTACGCTCAAACAATATCCACATAGTTGATACAGCTACTGATCCTAGGGCACCTATTTTGCATAAGGTAATTGATGGAAATGATATTAAATCAAAAACTGATTTATCGGGTCCACACACAGTTCATTGTCTTGGTTCAGAAATCATCATCTCTATGCTAGGTGATGCAAAAGGTGAGGCCCCTGGAGGTTATTTACATCTAAACAAGGATTTTGAAATCCAAGGTCGCTGGGAAAATTCAATGGGCGATATAAAATTTGGCTATGATTTCTGGTATCAACCAAGGCATAATATAATGGTCAGTTCAGAATGGGCTGCTCCTAATACATTTATGCCCGGTTTTGATTTAGAAGAAGTTGGTCATCTTAAATATGGAAGAGAGCTCCATTTTTGGGATTTTGAAAAAAAAGAACCCATTGAAACGATGTATTTAGGTGAGGACGGGTTGCTCCCTTTAGAGGTTAAATTTCATCATGATCCTGATAGCTCTCATGGCTTTTGTGGCGCAGCTCTTAGCTCAAACGTTATACATTGGTGGAAGGATGATACAGATAAATGGCAATGGGAAAAAATAATTGACGTTGAAAATGAGCCTCATCCGGAATGGCCTTTGCCAGTACCAGGTGTTATGTCAGCAATTTTAGTTTCAATGGATGATAAGTATCTCTATTTAAATAATTGGCTTCATGGAGATATGCGCCAATATGATATTTCAGACCCACATAATCCTAAACTTACTGGCCAAGTATGGATGGGCGGATTGCTGGGTAAGGCACCTTATGTGAATGGTGTGAAAATGGCTGGTGGCCCACAAATGTTTCAACTCTCATTGGATGGGAAAAGGCTTTATGTGACAACATCTTTATTCTCCACATGGGATAATCAATTTTATCCTGAAATCCGTGAGCAGGGTGGTGTAATGGTTATGATTGATTGTGATCCAATAAATGGTGGAATGACATTAAATAAAGACTTCATAGTGGATTTTGGGAAAGAGCCAAATGGCCCAAGTAGATGCCATGAAGCACGTTACCCAGGTGGTGATTGCACAAGTGATATTTGGCTATGACATTAGTAACGCTAGAAAATCGGGGTGGGAAAACTTTCGAGGTGAACTCAAAACGTCCCATTTTAGAAACTCTTAGAGATCAAGGTGTTGATTTACCATTTGGGTGTAAATATGGAGGTTGTATTACCTGTGCAGCAAAATTAATTTCAGGAAAAGTTGACCAAAAACGCCAAGTTGCTTTAAACAATCGTCAAATAAATGATGGTTATATAATACTTTGTGTAGCAAGACCTCTTACTGATATTACAATTAAAATTGGGGTAGAAAGCCATGATAGTTTATATCGAAATCCATTCCTTGACCCTTTAGAGCCCCATGAACTTAAAGCAGATATTGCTAGATCAAAGGAAGACGAATAATGCCTGATGCGGACGTAAACCACATATATGATTATGATCCAAAATACCTTGCCGACATTTTAAGTTCTGTAAAAACGATTGCTCTTGTGGGGGCAAGTGCAGACAAAACTAAATTTAGCTATGGTGTACTACGAGTATTACACGAAACTGGCTATACTATGTTACCTGTAAACCCAAATCCCAAGCTAAAAGAAATAAGGGGAATAAAAGTTTATCATTCACTTGAAGAAATTGATCAAGAAGTTGACATGGTTGAAGTTTTTAGACCCAAAGAAGAGTTTTATGGTTTTGCTGAAAAAGCAATTGCTATTGGAGCTAAAGTCCTTTGGGGCCAAATAAATGTTTACGACGATAAAGCTGCAAAATTAGCTGAAAAGGCTGGCTTAAAAGTAGTATGAATCGTTGTCCAAAAATTGAATTATTCAGGCCTTTTTGGAAGCCACGGCTTGACCTAGAAATATAAATTGAAACTTTATTAATCAGAAAGTTTGTATGTTTAATTTTATATTAAATAATCTCCGTTGGCTTGCAGCGGGCATGCTACTAACTTTTTTATCTAGTTTTGGCCAAACATATTTTATCTCAATATTTTCAGGAGAAATCAGGGAAACTTTTAACTTATCCCATGGTGATTGGGGTTCGATCTATGGTTTTGGTACTTTTGCTTCTGCTGTGGTTATGATTTGGGCAGGTGGATTAACTGACGTAATGCGTGTCCGCAAACTTGGCCCAATAATATTATTAGCACTTGCCATGTCATGTATTTTCATGTCGATCAATCCATTAGTAATTTTACTACCCATCGTAATATTTTGCTTAAGATTAACTGGACAGGGCATGTCTACTCACATAGCCGCAGTTGCAATGTCACGTTGGTTTGATAGCAATCGTGGAAAAGCACTATCAATTTCAAATCTTGGATTTTCATTTGGTGAAGCTCTTATTCCTTTATTTCTTGTATCTGCTTTAATATATTTTTCTTGGCAGAAAATTTGGATACTTGCTGCTCTAATTACTCTTTTTTCAATTCCAATTTTAATATGGTTATTACGCCAAGAACGTAGCCCACAATCCATTGATGCCGAAGACCAATCATTGGGAATGAATAAACTTCATTGGACTCGCAAACAAACTATATCGCACCCTTTGTTCTGGTTTATGATGCCCGCTGTAATTGGCCAATCTGCATTTAACACAGCCTTCTTTTTTCAACAGGTTCACTTCTCGGAAATTAAGGGTTGGGAACATTTAAGTTTAGTTTCAATGTTTCCAATTTATACTGGGATCGCAATTTGCATGATGATTTTATCTGGTATTTTATTAGATAAATTTGGAACTGCAAAGTTAATTCCATATTTTCAATTGCCAATGATTATTGCATTTATATTATTTGCCTTTGGTGAGACATTATATTCTGCATTATTTGGCTTTATATATTTTTAGGAATAACATCGGGAGCTAATACTACCTTGCCAAACGCATTTTGGGCTGAGTTTTTTGGCACAAAACACCTTGGATCAATTAAAGCAGCGGCAGCGGCAGCAATGGTGCTTGGCTCCGCCATTGGTCCTGCACTTACAGGTATATTATTAGATTTCAATTTACATTAAATATTCAATATATTTTTATATCAATATTTTTTATAATATCCTCATTTTCTATGTGGCTTGGTGTGTCAAAATCTAAAAAATATTTATTAGATAAATGATTTTTTCTGACTGATGTTGAGGGAGAAAAAGTAACAAAAGCAACATCAGTCAGTGTAATTATAATACATTCACAGTATTGAATAATTGAATACATATCAAGAAAAAAATTATCAGGTTGATAGTAATGTCTGATTTTAAGTAGACTCTAATTTTAAAATTGGGCGCTCAAATTGTGATGCAATATACCATGTATTAGTCAAGTTTGAATTGGCAGTTTCAATGCTGACGTTGCAATTTAATAATACTTCAAGGCTACAAATCCACTGTTAACATAATTCCACTATTGACTCTCAACAATTTCAGACCAATTTTATAATATAAACTGGGAGAATTTTTATGATACAAGGTCTTAAATTAACTAAAGTAAGTATGGCAATAATAGCTTTATCAAGTCCTTTGTATGCACAGGATAATTTCCAATCAATAAATTTAGCAGGAACAGTCATTGCGGAAAATGAGTCAGGTTTATCATACGAAGCCCAGGGATGTATTACTGAGGTTTCACAGGAAGCTGTAAATTCTGGCTTAGCAATTAAAGATCAAGTATTAGTCAGATTAGATGACAGATCAAGTCAACTCGCGCTCAAGTCTGCCCAAGCACGTGCAGGTGACTTAAAAGCTGCCGTTGAAGAAAGCGAATTTTCTATAACAGTTGCAAAAGCAGATTTATCACGCTCAAAAGAAGAATTTGAGTTTGTGTTACGTGAATTTGATAGAACGAATGTTTTATTTAAACGTGGATTAGTAAATGAAACAATGCTTGAAACTGCTGAACGCAAAAAGTTAAATGCCACATTTTCTGTAGAACGTGCTGAAGAAGCCTTAATACGTGCCCACTCAAGAAAATCACGTGCTGACATTGCTAATGAAATAGGACAGCTTGAAGTTCAATCAAGAGAGCTTGATCTCGAGGATCTAACAATGCGTGCGCCGTTTGATGGAGTGTTGTTAAACTTTGAGCCAAATGTAGGTGACTGTGTATCACGTGGAACTTTGGCTGCACAAATATATGCACCAGAAGCTAAAATTGTTGAAACCTTTGTATTTGTTGATCAGCTTGTAATTGCAGAATCAGTAGGTGTCATTGTCGACAATCCTGTAAATGTAATCCGGGTAAATGGTCAAATATGTCCAGGTACTTTCTCAGGCGTGGAGACTGAAGCTAACCTCGAAAATCAAAATGTAAAAACAACAATTGATTTAGATGAAACTTGTGCTCGATCTATGTTCTTAAATGAAGCTGTTGAAATCGAAACTTTGCCTAAGGCAAAATAACTCTACTTCATAAAATATTTCTTTTTGGTGGCTGAGGATTATTTGCAGGATTTGAATCTATGAGATTTATTTCAAGTAATTCCTGATCATCAATTTCTTTGAGATGACTCTCAATACCTGTTGCTAGATCTTTTTCATAAATTTGATCGTTACCTAGATAAAATGCAAAAGATTTTAAATGCTTAGATTTTTTTAATGGGTCTTCAATAGTTGATTTAGTCCAATGATATAGACCATATTTCTCAATGCCATTTTGTTCAGCCTC
>JGI20158J14315_10003451_pt1 | contig 10523 bp, 8 predicted proteins | sample COG_08_FD_14315 | JGI IMG/M metagenome (IMG submission 14315)
GTGGGATGTGTCTGAAGTACGTGCAGCAGGTGAACGCCTCAAGACATTTGGCGGTAGGGCATCAGGCCCACAGCCTTTAGTGGAGTTGTTTGAGTTTGTTGTACAGAAGTTCAAGGGTGCAGCAGGTCGTAGGCTCTACCCAATTGAGTGTCACGACATCATGTGTAAGATTGGTGAAGTGGTAGTCGTAGGTGGTGTACGCCGTAGTGCATTGATTTCATTGTCTAATCTTAATGATGACCAGATGGCACATGCCAAGTCAGGTCAGTGGTGGGAGAATGAAGGACAACGTGCGTTGGCTAATAACTCTGTAGCGTACAAGACTAAGCCTGAGATGGGTACATTCATGCGTGAGTGGTTGTCTCTGTACGACAGCAAGTCAGGTGAGCGTGGCATCTTCAACAGGCAGTCAGCTATCAAGCAAGCTGCTAAGAATGGTAGACGTGAGACTGACCATGACTTCGGGTGTAATCCTTGCAGTGAGATAATCTTACGCCCATACCAGTTCTGTAATTTGTCAGAGGTAGTTGTACGTGAGAGTGACACAGTAGACACACTCAAGGAAAAGGTACGCCTAGCTACTATCCTTGGCACATTCCAAGCTACATTGACTAACTTCAAGTATCTGCGTAATGTATGGAAGAAGAACACAGAAGAAGAACGCTTGCTTGGTGTATCATTGACAGGTATCATGGACAACAAGCTTACATCTACAACAGGTAATACACTTGAGGTGATGCTAAAAGTTCTACGTGATACTGCAGTGCAAACCAATGCAGCTATGGCGAAGCAGCTTAAAATACCACAGTCTACTGCTGTTACATGTGTCAAGCCTAGTGGTACTGTATCGCAGCTTACAGATGCAGCGTCAGGTATCCATGCACGGCATAACCCATACTACATTCGTACTGTACGTGGCGATAACAAAGACCCACTAACACAGTTCCTTATGTCGCAGGGTATACCAGCAGAGCCTGATGTAATGAAGCCNGANAGCACAACNGTNTTCAGCTTCCCTATGAAGTCACCCTCTGGTGCAATCACTAGGACNCAGATGAATGCTATTGAGCAGCTTGAGTTATGGCTTGCATATCAGCGTCATTGGTGCGAACACAAACCATCAGTCACTATCTCAGTCAAAGAGAATGAGTGGATGGCTGTAGGCTCTTGGGTGTATGAGCATTTTGATGAGGTATCTGGTATCAGCTTCCTGCCATTCAGTGAACATACATATCAGCAAGCACCTTATCAGGATATTGATGAAGAAAGTTACAAAGAGTTCTTGACAAAGATGCCAAAGAATGTAGACTGGTCATTGTTGCAGGAGTTTGAGAAAGAAGATACCACATCAGGTGGACGTGAGTTAGCGTGTACTGCTGGTGTCTGTGAGATTGTAGACATAGAAGCAGCATAGTGGATAGGTTAGCAAACTTAATAGATAGGATACTACATAAGTACTTTAAGGTTAAGAAGTATCCTAAATATCTAAGCGGTAAACGAAAGGAGAAAGAATGAAGGAAGTACTAGTAAACGCAATACGTTCTCACTTAGCTGGGAACATTAACAAACACCTAGCAAACATACAGGTGTACATGAATAGCACAACAGGTATCGGGGAACATTCCGATATCGTAGAGACTATCGAACTAGAACTAGAGCAAGTTGCTAACTACCATGACAAGCTAGAGATGTTAGTTAAGTATTTTATTCAACCCTCAACCACTGAAGAGGAGACTACAGATGAAGAACCTAGAGCCAAAGATTGAAGACCGCAAGAAGTTTGACATTGACCTAGAGTACGGTAAGGTACGTGAGCAACAGGTAGCTGACATGCTCCAAGACAAGAAGATTGAGGTGAAGAGTGAGAGAGATGTGTGGCAAAAGACTGGCAACATTGCAATCGAATATGAGTGCTATGGTAAGCCAAGTGGCATCAACGCTACGGAATCAGATTACTGGTTCCACAACCTTTGCATTGGTGATGAAACATTTGCAACACTGGTGTTCGATACTGCCTCGTTGAAGCGCATTATATCTAACTTAGATAAGAATATCTAACCTAGATAAGAAGCGTAGTGTTTCTGGTGGTGACAACAATGCATCTCGTATGTATCTGTTGAACCTACAGAAGTTGTTTTCCTCTGATGTGATAAAGGCGTTTAAAGATGCGGCGTAATGGTTTAAGTAAGTACGATGCTCCACTCAAGATACAGTTTGAGTGGGGCTATGAAGCCTTCAAGAAAGGTAAGTGTGGTAAGGCTAAGAAGGGTTTCTTCATGGCTGACAGCGGCATGGACAGGAATACCATGCAGCATCGTGAGTGGGTACGTGGATGGAATACTGCATTCTACGATAACCTTGAGAGGATACTAAAACATGAACAAGCTAGAGCAGGAAGCTAACAACTGGATGAAGGAGAGAAAAATGATGAGTAGTATTACAGCAACAGAATACCAGATACGTGCTGCTGAGACTGCCATCTTCCCAAAAGAAAAAGCCCTTGAGTATATTACTCTTGGGCTTACTGGTGAGGCTGGTGAGATTGCTAATAAGGTAAAGAAATTAATACGTGATGGTGCTGACATTGAAGGATACAACGATAAGCGTAATCAAATAGGTGCGGAGTTAGGAGATGTCCTATGGTACTGCGCTATGCTTGCAAAGGAAGTGGACATGAATCTTGGTAGCATTATGGAAGGTAATCTTGAGAAGCTGGCAGACAGGAAAGCTAGGAACCGTTTACAGGGTGACGGTGACAATCGTTAAGATTGCACCCTATGCTGCTATTATACTGTGGTTAATGTACATGTTTGGTATGGCATTAGCCAATGACATATGTGATTGTATAAAGCAGTATGATGGATGGTGGCGCATAGAAAAGGGGGCTTAGTTGCCCCCTCTTTTATTACCTAGTTTTTGCCTCTGCCCTACCTATACGTGCGCCAGCCCTTAGATGATTCATGTCAGGGTCTTCCGCTTGCTTCTCTGTGACAGTCATACCATACTTAGTTTGATACCACTCATTAGCTAGTCGGCGTTGTAACGTAGATAGCTTACCCCACTCAGCCCTATCAAAAGGAGTGAATGGTTTACCCAATTCTTTGGCAGTATTACGAGCCTCTATCTTAGCTAGTTGTCTAGCCCTAGCCCTGAACTCTCGCAGTATATTACGCATAGTCTGCTTCTGCTTACTATTTGATTTATTCTTATACTCTTTAGAATTTATCTCTTTGTTAATACGCTCCTCAAATCTCTTGCCAAAGTGTTTCTTAACCAAGGCTGTTGCCTCACCCTCACGCTCTGAAGGAACAATAGTAAAGTTCTTTATACCTAATCTAACTAATTCTTTCTCACCGGGAGTACGTGCAGCTTCTTCACGAGGCAGTCCAAACAGTTGCGATACACCAGAACTCTGCCTGTATATAGGAGCCTCTCTTGTAGGGCTTTGTAACTCAGGTAAATCCTTAGATACTATCGGCATGTCTTTTTGTAACACATTAGTAAAGGCACTTGCGCCTCTCTCTAGCGCAGTATCACCAGTTGTCTGTCTGGCATCCCTTACAATAGCAGCTTCTGTATCATAAGCAGCTTCAACATCACGTAATACTCTTAACGGTGTAGCTGCACCACCAAATAATTCAGCCACGTATTGACCTGTTAGTTCGTACAGGCGTTCCTTTTTCATGTCACTACTCTCACCTTTAAATAGTTTAAAGGATTCATCTAAAACAAATGAACTAGCACCTGTTCTAAACTGTGCGCCTGTTACACCTTCAAGAAACTCTTGTACATCTATCTCTCCTGTAATCTCTGGCTGGTCAACCATTCCTAAAGAAGCACCTTCTGCATACCCCATCTTAACAATCATATCAGCCAGTGCTAAGTATGGAGTAATAGGGAAGTAAGGTCTTAGGTCGGTAGTCTTACCATCGTCTGTCCTACCTTCAAACCATTTAGTATCTTGGTTCTTTGCTCTGTAGTTAATGGCAGACATAAGAGCAGCAGTACCTACAACGCCAGTAGAAAAATCTTTACGTGCTTTGTTTGCTCTTTGTTCAGCCTCTAACAGTTCTTTCTTAGACCTATCAAGCAATGCTTTCTTGGCTGCATCATCTGTTTCTAAGGCAGCTAACTTTTTAGATTCTTCAGCAGCTTTACCTGCAAGTTTAGCTAACCTTCCCTGATATAATCCTGTGACTACGCTGGCAGGGCTATACTGGAATTGGAACTGTAGTGCATTTACCATAAACTTAGCGAATGGAAGTGCAGCCGTACCTATAGGCAATGGCAGAGGGCCAAGCTTTTCATTGAACTTTAAGAAGCTATGGGCTATGCTATCCCCAAATTGCCCACCCTTTTCTTTAGGTATACGAGCAAAGGTAAAGGCTAGTGATTCATCTACTGCATTCTCTAATACTTTAGAAGGTAGTGACTGTCCTGATGCAGCAAACTCTTCTAGGCTTTTGAACTGTCCCTGTTTAGTAGGGTTATCAACAATAATACCTGCCCTACGCATCTGCTTATCAATAGTATCTGTGAATACACCACGCCTAAAGAATAAGTCTTGGGCAATGTTTAAGCTGTTAAGCCATCTAGTTACCTTACTCAACTCTTTATCAGGTGCTAATTCATTTAGAGACCTGTTCATATTAGCTAACAATCTAGGTTGATTTTTTAGTAGCAAGTCTGTTAACTCTGCAGTTTCACCTGCAGCAACCATGCGTTCAACAGAACCAAAACCGTCACGTACTACAGTGCGCAAGCCATCACCTAGTGTAGTTACACGAGGTATACTTCCAGACATGCCAGCCTGTGAACCCCTACCTAGTTGATAGATAACAGATTCTAAGGCATTTGCTGTGCCTTCCATACCTATCCTAGACACGGCACTGTATACGTTACGCATAGTAGTCGATACCATAGTAACCATCAATGCCCTACGTTCACGGTCCATCTTCCTATACAGTTCACCAAATCTACTGATAGGTTCTACTGTAGCGTTAGGATTATCAAATGCTTTCATTGCATCTGCTAGTTGTGGGTCAATCTCCCTTAACCCTTTCATTATCTTTCCTACTTGACTAGCTGTGCTAAGATACTTACCTGCGTCTGTGTAGGATGCACCCATAGCATTAATGAATTGCTCTGATGTCATCTTGTTCCTAGACAAAGCACCCTCTAGTGCATTGGCTAGTGTATTAGCATCTACATCATCTGGTATAAAGTCTAACAAACCTTTCTCTGTACCTTCTCCTTCAAGCATACGAGTAGTTTGTTCTTTTATATCTCCTGTTGCTTTACCTGCTGCTCTCTTACCTTTAGTAGCTGCAGTTTTCTTTGCGGCAGATGCCATATATTTAGAAAGTATATTGCCTATAACTTCAGATGCCTTAGTTTCTTCGTTTACCATTTTACCTAACTGACCGTTGTTTGCTAGGTCTCTTACGGTGTCTGTTATTACATCGCCTACACGCTGCATCAATTCAGTGCGGAACTGCATCTGTCCTACTGCATCTTCAGGTTCTGGCCCTAGTTCTTTGAGTGCTTCTCTTCCTTTAGGTACATCGAATATACCGTTAGCCAAACCTGCAGTATCTCCTGTAGCTTCTTTACTAACAGTTGCGGCAAACTCACCATTACGTGCATCTAACTCACGTTTCATCTTTCGCTGATTAGCAGCGGCTTGCCTTACATTGAGGTGTATTTTCTTTGTACTACCTATACCTGCTTTAGCAAATGGTATACCTATTACACCTGTTATGCCAGCGGCAAGGGCAGCAGACCCTGCACTACGTTCTGTAGGAGTAGCATCCCCATATTTCTTTGACAGTATGTTTAACTCTTGTTGTTTTAAGTTTTCTACTGCAGCCGCACCTGCCTCTACACCAACACCTAATGCAGCTACCTTACCTGCTTTAGTTGATAGGAACTTTTTACCTGCTAGTTTAGCGGCTTCTTCTATAGCCATTTTCTTGCCGTATATCTTGCCACCTTCTTTAAGTGCCTGTGCTACAGCACGTGTAGCCACAACACTAGCGGCCTTACCAGCACCAAAGCCAATAAGGTTAAGCGGGTCAAGTATAAGTGACTTACCAAAGTCTCTGAAAGCTGACAAGTATCCTGTGCCGCCCTCTTCATAGAACTCTGGTAGTTTATCTAGCTGACTATACAGGTAGCCAAACTTCATTCTCTCATCATCTTTTGCAGTACGCACCCAGTCTAGCTGAGATGCCATGTCTAAAGAGTTAAACTCAAACTCACGTACATGAGATACAAATCTTTCAAGATACTCTCTGTCTGTTTCATCTTCTTTTTGCGCACCACTTTCCCCAAAGCGTTGACTGTTGTAGTCACGCAGCATATCCATATACTCTGCATCAGAAGACATCTCATCATAGCTGATGTCTTCGTCTACGTTAGCATCTTCTGGACGCTCAAAGGTTTTCTTTTGAGGGGGAGATAAAACAGAAAGGACTTCTGTTTCTTCAGGTGCGGGTTCTTCTACCTGCGTAATAAAGCCAAACTCGTCATCCTTTGGTGGAACATACGGGTCTTCTTTAACTTCAGCTACAGGCTGCTCGTCATCAGGCAGCGCAGTGATAAAGCCAAACTGGTCATCCTCTGCTGGAACATCTGCTACAGTAGATAGTGAAGAGGAGTTGTCTAGGTTATCAGTTTCCTCTTCCTCTATTTCCGTAAGAAAAGAGAAATCATCATCCATTTACTTAGGTGTCCCATCAGGATTGTGCGTAGCCGCAAACTGATTATCCCAATCGTTTGCTGCATATTGAGATGCTTGGTCTGAGCCTTTAGGTCTAGGGGCTACTTTAGCTACTGAGGTTTTTTTGTTTGTCAGGTCTGCAAAGCTAGGCTTTTTAGGTGCAGGTTGATTTTGTTTCATTACTTCTTGTATGAGACCTATAGCTTCATCATCGCTATACTCATACTTCCTAAGTAAATTTAACATGGCATCTGGTGTGGCTTTAGCCCCATTAACTTTCATAAATTTAGTCAACGCACCCATAGGGTTTGCTTGTACGGCAATCTTTTGTTTCTCAAAAGGTATTTCAACCTTTGCTGCATCTGCTGCCGTACCCGTACCACTTCCCTCACCATCATCTTTACGTGCCAATGCTTCAGCCTTTATACGATTTGCAATAGCCCTAAACGCACCCTTACCCATAACTGCAGCTTCAGCATCCGCACTAACAGGTTCACCGTTTTTATCAACAAGATTATTGCGAACAAAGGCTTCATTTCTTTCAGCTATTACTTTATTTCTGTAAGAAGTAGCTTCAGCACCACTAAGTTCACCTTGAGGTCCACTTGTTATAGAAGGTGCTGTTCCACCTGAACCTGCTGTATAACCAAGTTCATCGTCCACATCTGTTCTAATAGTGTTACTCATACGTAAATATTCTGTTAGCTTAGTGCCTGAAGTCGCTGACCCAGCGTTATCCGCTTTAGCAGCCATAGTTTTAGCTAGTATTATTTTAGCTTGTTCATCTTCTAGGGCTTCTAGTTCTGCCTCATATGTTGGAGAAGTTTTATCAAGATTAACAATTTTACTGGTGTTAATACCCATTTGTTTATCTAATCCCGGTATGCTATTTTCTATTTCTCTTTTACGGTCTATAGCAGATACAAAACCTGACCTATCTATTGTTACGTTAGGAATATTATTAAGTGTCTCTACTATCTCTGGTTCAATAAGACTGTTTACTTCATCTGCAACACGTTGTCCTGCACCACCTTTTAGTCCTAGTCCAAACTTAGATAGTGGGTCATCAATCTTTACATTAGTAGCATCAATACCTTTCATCTGCATACGTACAGATTTAAGTGCTGCTGATTCATCTATATCATCTCCAGCTTTGTATCCTTCAGGTAGCTTTAAGTTCTCACGAATGTTATAAGTTTCTCCTGCATCACGAGTAGCATCTACATTTTTAAGAAAGGCTTCAGCACCATCGGCATCACCACCAGCAGCATTAAATGCAGCAAGACCTAAAGTAGAACTGCCTGTTTCTCTAATCAACCGGCGTAGTGCTTTCTCTGCACGTGCATCATACGCTTCTTTCTGGTCTAGCTTTTGTGCCTGACGAGTTTGCCAAAAGGTTTTAGCACGTGACAACTCATCATCACGCTTAGACATTGCTTTCTGTAAACCTTGGTCTACACTCTTAGCTAATCCTGTACCAAACCCTGTCCAAAAACTCATTACGTTCTCCGTGCCATCAAGCCTTTAGGCTCTTCCATAACTTCTTCTTCTTCTATGTCTGGTGTATCATCAGTTAAGTTAATATCTTCTATTTCCTTTTCATAGTCGCTAATAACTTTAGCTATGAATGTATCTCGTGTCTTAGGCTTACTAGTATCCGTCATACCGCTATCATATTCAATACCTGCGCTATCGCCTACCATCATAATCATTTCCATGAGCATAGGCAGTACAAGCATACCTACATCTACTGTATGCACACCTTCCATAACACTTGACAGTTGGATTGTATTAGCTAGTGTAGTTACAGGTATACCCATTTTAAGTACGTCAGCTAGCTGTAGCATAAAGTCTTCGCTACTCATACGCTCCATATAATAATCTATGGTATCATCTACGTTAGTAAACTGTGCAGGAGATTGCCACGGCCTAGAGCCTAACTCCATAGTTAGAGACTGACCCGGAATAGGTGCATCAAAGCTAGGTTGATTACTTAGTTCCATTTATTTCATCCCTGTACTTACGAATAACTTGCATTTGCTTTGCGACACGAGCAGCAGGATTACTATAGTCTAGTCCCTTACCTTCTTGCTTTGGCATAGACGAACGAGCAAGCAAACCACCTGAATTATCAGGCTCTTTAACTTTATCTAATTCATTGAAGCCATCTAAGTCCATACGTAGATAAGCAGATTCTGCAGGATTATACTGTCTGGACATTATGCTTTCTCCGTTTATTCTCTACTACCATATCCATTAACTGTTTGGTTAGCCATTTAAGTGGGGGAACTTTAGCAATTAGTTTAGCATAATTCTCACCGTGTGTCACGTACAATTTCTTAAACCACTTAGGTGCGTCATACTCTAGCCATGTACGGAAGATAAACCACTCAGGATTACTCTTGCCGTATACTTCACGTGCTACCCAGCAAGTAATCCAAGCAGTACCCAATGTACCAATCAAGCTACCAATAGCACTACCCGCTGCAGACTTACCTGCTGCCTCAGATGTTTCACTTTTAGTCTTAGCGTCTAGTTCAGCAATAGCCATAGCACTAATACGGTCAAGCTGGCTTTCTGCAGAAGTCCATGCCCATTCCATTGTGTCACCATAGTAGTTCCACAAGTTGCTATATGCTTGCTTACTAATATCTAAGATAGCATTAGCATTAAGTTCGTTGGCACGGTTTACTGAGGCAGTATCCGCTGTAGCAATCTGCCTACGCCACTGCGCATTACTCTGTGCAATCACTAGCTGGTTCTGTGCATTGAACTGGTCACGTTGATTATTTAGTTCTGCATTAAAACGATTGACTGTGTTAGTCTGACCTGCATTAAACTGTGCCTGTGCATTTTGCTGTGTAGCATTAAACTGTGATACCTGTGCGCCAAGGTTCTGGAAGAACTGGTCTGTCTGGTTCTGGCTAGTAGCGTTAAACTGTGCGGCAGCATTCTGTGCAGCTTGGTCTGTAAACATAGATTGTACACGCTGTTGTGCTTTAAACAAGTCTGTCTGTTGGCGATTAGATAGGTTAGCCATGTCTGTCTGCAGGAATGAGTTAGCATTCTGTACTGCTGACTGTTGACGATTAGACAAGTTCTGTGTATCTAACTGTGCTAATGCAGATGCTTCAGCCATGACCATTGCCTGTGAGTTAGACAGGTTGTTCAGGTTCATAGTGTTAGTAGCACGAGAGTTCTCTAGCTGTACCTGCTGTTCAGCAGTGAAGTTCATATTGGCTATGTCACCAATACGTGCAGAGTTCTGTACACGTGACTGGAACTCTTGGTCAAACTCCTGACCCATGAAAGCTGCACGTTGCTGCGCTGCTAACATTGCACGTTGCTGACGGTTAGATAGGTTCTGCCCCTCAAACTGTGCCTGTGTAGCGGCATCTGCCTGTGCAATAGGCAATGCTGATTCCATCGCAGCTTGTACAATAGCCTGACCTGCAAGAGATGATGCACCTAGACCACGTGCAGCCATTGCTGAGTTAGCGTTACGAATAGCACCTGCAGCCCATGCTGGTGTGTTACCACCTACAAACTGCTGCATCAATCCATCAAGCTGTCCTTGTACAGTAGCTTGCTGGGTAGGCGTAGCCTGTGCAGCTTGTACTTGTGCAGTAAAGGCAGAGGCAGTAGCAGCATCAGCTACACCAGTGATTAATTCACCCTGCTGTATCTGACGTTGTACTGGATTATTAATAAGAGAAGCATTACCCTGTGCTGCCTGTAGACTACCTACGGATGAGGCAGTCTGCTGTGCGGCAGTTACTTGCGCACGAGGGTCTTGAGGATT
>JGI20158J14315_10003460_pt1 | contig 10502 bp, 10 predicted proteins | sample COG_08_FD_14315 | JGI IMG/M metagenome (IMG submission 14315)
TGAAGTGTTCGTTCATGAACGCTGCAGCCGCGCTGTCCTCGAACGTCTCGTGCTCCATCACATGGCACCAATGGCAGGCGCTGTAGCCAATGCTCACGATGACCAATTTGTCTTGTGCTCGTGCTTCTTTCCACGCTTCTTCCGACCACGGTCGCCAATTTACCGGGTTGTGGGCGTGTTGCAGCAAATANGGNCTGGANTCGTGGATGAGGGCGTTGGTGTGCGGATGTGAAGGGGTGTTGGACATGGTGGTATGCGAGGAGCCGGGTATTTCGTGGTTGTGCTGGCAAGAAGCGAAGACACTCAGTAGGAAGCAAGCTGCCATGCTGCGGGAAAAAGGGATGGACATCTATAAAGCGTTGACGGTTTTTTGATTAGAAACATATTGCTTCCTCAGCGTTTAGGAGCGGATTTTTAGCCAATCCGTTTCATCTCTGATTACGAGGCTCGATTGGAAAGGTTAATGCTGCAATGATATCTCTTTTCAACGAGTCAAAAAGCACATGATGACAGCCTGCATGAGTTATAGCGTTTGGAGGAGAAGCGTTTGCTTTTTCGCAGCTGCAAGGGTCAGTTCATTCGGTCAGAGCAGGTTAATTAGAATATATAATGCCTTTCGTTTTTTGGTAAAAAAATATTGCTGCCAAGAACGAAATGTTTGGAAGGCACTTTCTGAGGAATGGAGATTAATCGATACCTTTAAGATAAAAATGAAAATTGCATTAATCACAGGCTCTAGTGGACTCGTAGGAGGAGAGTCCGTTGAGTTTTTTCAAAGCAAATTCGACCGTGTGATCGGCATCGATAACAACATGCGGTCTTATTTCTTTGGATAGATTTGACCATCAAGTTTATTGATCGAGGGGCTTTCTGTGTGACTCATGTGACACGGTCATCATAAGCACCGAAAAAGATCCTTTTGAAGATTTGCTGCATCATGAATCGGACAGTTAAAAGGAACTCAATCAAATCAATTTTGTCAAACTGCACAATATTTTTGAATCGCCAATAAAACAGGAATCTTTGTTCTTCATCCAAAACAATGCCAGGCATTGCTGCCCGATTTGATGAATTCCAATTGCGAGATTTGTTCTCGTGATGGTGCAATACTTGAAACGATTTTGTAGCGTGGCGTATCGTCATTCCTGACATGAAAGCAAGCCATAAAAATCTTTGATCACAGCCCATTTGTCCCATCATTATTCGCTTGCCACCTTTTAGTCGAATGGGAGCATTGAAGATCCATGCATCATTGCTAAATGCATGCGGCGGAATGGAATGGATGGGCTGGCGTCCGTAATATTCAGCATCGTCGAACCAAACTGCCTTGCCGTTTTTCAACTCATGACGAGAAACAGCAATTAGGTCTTTGGACCTTGCAATGGGAAATGAATTCGTAAGCGGAGGAAATTCGATATCATTGTTAGCTACTACACACTGAGCATTCATATATTGAGTGTTGCAGAACTCGATTATATCCCTAAAACTAGGGCGTTCAGTGCAATCGACTATTCGAACCTTGTCTAAATTCAGTCCAGACAGTCCGCCTCGATTTAATGCAAACAGCGTAATTTCGTCGAATGAATCGCTCGAGATGTTTTTTGACAAAGATTCCCTCATTTCGGCGAGGTGCTTTGCGTCTCGGTGGTGATACCACTCATTTACTAGGACCCGCATGTATGTTTTTTCAAATTGATTCATTCAAATGAAGAAGTTAATCCAAGGGTGTGCAAGTTTATAAGGAGTTCGCTTCATTCGAACAGAAATATGGAAAGATTACGCTGCACGTAAATTATTTTGGGAGTATATGCGTGAATTTATTAAAGAAATGGAACGTCTTGATCTCAAAAAGAATATTCTAGAAAGTTCCCGATCTCAACTGGGTGCTGATTTTGTAGCGCTGAACTTATTTGGTTCGAAAAGCTTCTTTGTTGAATTTGGAGCTGCTGATGGTCTCGAGAACAGCAAAACCTATCTGTTGGAGCAATCTGGATGGACAGGAATCTTAGCTGAGCCAAGCGAGATGAAACTGTCAATACCAGCGATTTTCACCAAAAGCCTCCGCAGGTATGATAGAACACTGTTACAAAACAAGCCATTTTTGCAATCACAATAAACCCATTTCAGTTGAAGAGTAAACATTTTGCAATCCGCTTCCTTAGCTCGTCTTTTTCGTTTTTCGAGAGGACACACCTCGGTGTGTACTGGCGGCTCGTCAAGTGCGCATCAGCTATAAATGCAACGATGGCGACAGATCTCAACCAAAACGCACTTGTTCATGTGCACATGACGGTCTACAACGCTGAACAAACAATCAAGCAGGCTGTTCAAAGTGTCATAGACCAAGACCATACAAATTGGAAGCTTGTTATCATCGATGACTGCTCTACTGACAGTACTGTGGAGATACTGAGATCACTCGATGACCCGCGCATTTCTATCCATCAAAACGCAATTAACCAGAGGCAGTGGAGCAATCGAAATATTGCCATATCACGAGGTCTAAAGCTGGATCCGACCCCATTGTTTTTCACCACTATTGATTCGGATGACATTGCCAATCCAGACTGGATATCGAGCTGCCTCAGCCTCTTCACCTCGTTTTCTATCATTGGAATCCGGCCAATGATTGAGCGAGTTCATGAGGTTTCACTTCAAAGAGTATGGACGGCCCCAGCTTGCTGCCAGACCATGTGGAGAAGGGAAGTGCTGGAAACCATTGGTGGGTTCAATCCTGAAATCATGGCCTCTGACTCAGACTTTATGAATCGAGCGCGACGACTAGCGGCCATTAAAAAGAAGCAAATCCTGCTCAGCACACAGCCTCTTCAGCGCATGAGGCATCGGACAGAAAGTTGGTCACAGAATTATAATGAGCAAGATAAACTCATCAAAAGCTATGAAAGGAAAGAGCTCCGAGATCTACATAGCCCACTAACCTCAGATTGAACTCGCATGCACAGGGTGCTCCTTAACCCTTCCCTCGAGTTGGTTGTACGTTCTGCGCATGAAAAAAAAATACACCGCACGAATATCCCACGCTTCTTCCGACCACGGTCGCCAGTCCACCGGGTTGTGGGCGTGTTGCAAGAGGTAGGGACTGGACTCGTGGATGAGGGCGTTGGTGTGCGATGGAGCGGAATTGGAATCGGGCATTGCGCAGCGGGTGTGAGTGGCAGCGATTGAAGTTTCAGAAGATCCTTGGTTGTGCATGCAAGAATTCAGAAGAAGGAGCAGACTGAATGAAACAGGCATGGATGTGCTGAAAAAGAGGCGCTGCATTGTGGGCAAATTGCAAAGGAATCCGTTGATTACCGATTTATCTTTGCTTTCTTTTCAGCACGTCTTTCCACAGAACGAAACGAATTTTAGCCATGCGCGACCAACAAATTGCCAACCTCATTGAACGTGAAACGCACCGTCAGGTGGAGGGGATAGAATTGATAGCGAGTGAAAACTACGCCAGCGACCAAGTGATGGAAGCGCAGGGCAGTGTTTTGACCAACAAGTATGCCGAGGGATTGCCACGCCGGCGTTATTACGGGGGTTGCGAAGTGGTGGATGAAGTGGAGCAGCTGGCGATCGATCGGTTGTGCCGATTGTTTGGGGCGGAATGGGCGAATGTCCAGCCGCACTCTGGCGCTTCAGCGAATGCCGCGGTGATGTTGGCTGTGTTGAACGCGGGCGATCCCATCTTGGGATTTGATTTGAGCCACGGTGGCCACTTGACGCACGGTTCTACGGTGAACTATTCGGGAAAGCTGTATTCGCCCCATTTTTATGGGGTGGAGAAGGAAACGGGCTTGATTGACATGGACAAGGTGGAGGCCACCGCCCGCGAAGTGAAGCCGAAGTTGCTCATTTGCGGTGCGTCGGCGTACAGCCGCGATTGGGATTACAAGCGTTTCCGCGCCATTGCTGATGAGGTAGGAGCGTTGTTGTTGGCGGACATCAGCCATCCTTCAGGATTGATCGCTACCGGTTTGCTCGCTGATCCAATGCCGCATTGCCACATCGTGACCTCGACCACGCACAAAACATTGCGCGGGCCGCGCGGCGGCATCATCATGATGGGCAAGGATTTTGATAACCCCTGGGGCCGTAAAACGCCCAAAGGAACCATCCGAAAAATGAGCGCATTGCTCGACAGCGGTGTCTTCCCCGGCATGCAAGGCGGACCGTTGGAGCATGTGATTGCTGCCAAGGCCGTGGCGTTCGGGGAATGCTTGGAGCCCGGCTTCAAAAATTACATGCAGCAAGTGATCAAGAATGCCCAGGCGATGGCTGCGGCGTTTGTTGACCGCGGTTACGACTTGATCAGCGGCGGCACGGACAATCACCTCATGCTCATTGACCTCCGCAACAAAGACGTGACGGGCAAGGTAGCCGAACAGGCCCTCGGCCGCGCGCACATCACGCTGAACAAGAACATGGTGCCGTTCGACACCCAATCTCCGTTTGTGACCAGCGGCATCCGCGTCGGCACGCCCGCCGTCACCACGCGCGGCATGGTCGAGGCCGACATGGCACAAGTCGTGGATTGGATCGATGCGGTTCTGTGCTCACCCGAGGACGACGCCGTGATTGGTCGTGTTGGCGAAGCGGTGCGCATGCGGATGCGGGACTTGCCTTTGTTTCAGCTGGGCAACTGATTCCTCGAAGGACTTTTTTAGTTGCCGAGATGCTGCTGCTGGTGCAATTAAAGTGTTGCGGCAAGAGTAGGGTAAGAAACGAAATCAGTTTACTGGTTTGATTGTTCCTAGGATTGATTGATTGGTTCCGTGAAGTCTCATCTTTTGGCATAGGAATGGGGTCAAAATAACGGGATATTGATGCCTTACCGCATCCTTTTCCAAGCGCTTCAAGTACTCAGTGTCACTCGGTATGGGATGGTTGCGGTCAACTCTTTCTCCTATTCTCATGATGACATTGCGGGTAGCGACAATTTGGGATGCTGCTGGGTAGGTGTACTTCAAGTGCTGCAAAGACTCGTCGTACCTAGCGTTTTTGCACCGGAAGACGCCATTGTGTTCAGGTAGAATTAGGTTGCATTTATCGAGCCAATTTGGCGTTGGAACGTCGTCCTGATCGAGGATAGTAAATGCGGAGTATTCACTGTGGTTTAGAAAGAAGCGAATCGAGAAATTAGTAGGGGTAAATGGAGAGCAATTATTATTAAGCAGGTTTAATGTAATTCTATCGGGATAACTGCTTTTGAAGTCTCTAAGCAGTTTTGGGGTATCGTCCTTTGAGCCATCGTCTGTTATGAAAAGATGCCAGTTCAGATAGGATTGTTCTAAGAGGCCTTGAATTGCTTCACACACCCATTTTTCACCATTGTATGTACACATGCTGACTAAAAAAATGTGTTCTCCATCGCAGGGGTTTTGCGTTTTAGACGAGATGAGCTGACTGTTCAGTTTTTGCAGTCGCAAGGCTGAACCAAGGTGCAGTTTTCGAGTTTGATATTCGAGTTGGAAAATCAAGTTGCTCAATTTGAACAGCAGATACTTCATTTGATTTTGCGTGCAGGAATTCCGAAGTAAGTCCCAGGTTTCATGATGTCCTTAGTTACTACTGCACCGGCTCCAATAACTAAATGATCGCAAATGGTTATGTCAGGCAAAACCGCAGAAGCGAGTCCAAGAAATACGTGGTTTCCGATTTTCACATTGCCACTGACAGATGCTTTGGGAGAGGCGGTGAAAAAGTCACCTATTATACAATCATGACTGATTCCTGCATAAATATTCAACTGGGCAAAGCGGCCGATTCGAACATTCGCCGTAACTGTTGCGAATTGATGCACTTGAGTTCCGATTCCAAGAAGACAATTACTCCCAATAATCGAAGAAGGGTGAATCAAGTTCGGATAGGAAACGCTATCGCCGAGTCTTTGTTGGAACGATTCCCGAAGGGCACCATCACCTACGGCCAAGTACGAGTCAGGCTTTTCCAGATGGAGAGCTAGTTCTTCGATGTCAAGAGCCGGTGACAAGGCACTCGCCTCTCCTAGAAATTTTCCATCCACGTAATACGATATGGATTCAGGCGCCGTGCCAAGTGTCACCAGTGTTTCAGTGACTTCATGTGCATGTCCTCCTGCTCCTATGACTGCAATGCGGTTCATGAACGGAAGTTTTTCTTGATGACTTCTGAAATACGTGAAGCAGTATTCATTTCAAGTGTATGATAAACAGGTAGACACAGAATCCTTGATGCGATAGAAGATGAAATCGGACAATCATCCGTCCCCCAGTCGTTGATCTGATTCAGCGATGGGTAGAAATAGCGTCTCGAGCTTATATCCGAATTTTCAAGCTGATTCTTCACTTCTAAGCAGCGGCTCTCACTTTCAAATACAACTGAATAATAGGAACAATTCCAGGCGTGGTCATTTGGGTCGAGCAACCGCACGGGTAGTTGGTCCAATTGGTTGAAGTATTGAATGCATTGAGCGCGGCGACGTTCGAGGATGAAATCTATGTGCCCAAGGTTCACCAACCCCATCGCAGCATGAAACTCTGAATTCTTGCCGTTGATGCCCATACCATTGAATTTCTCCGGGCCCTCGTGGCCGAAGTTGCGCATGCATTGGACGCGTTGATGAACTTCTGCGTTTTTGCAAAAGACCGCGCCACCCTCGATGGTGTGAAAGATTTTCGTCGCGTGAAAACTGCAGGTGCTCACGTCACCAAAGTGAAAGATGCTCTTGCCCTCCACCGTGGTGCCAAATGCATGGGCAGCATCATATATCACCTTGAGGTTATGCTTGTCAGCAATTTTTTGAATTGCGTGGACATCGCACGGGATGCCAAAACAATGGGTCGCGATGATTCCCGTTACGTCGGGAGTGATGGCGGCTTCGATTTTGCTTGCATCGATGTTAAAGCCATTCGGTTCGATGTCGACAAAAACCGGCTCGCACCCCTCCCATACAATGCTGCTGGTTGTAGCGATATATGAAAAGGATGTGGTGATGATTTTACCTTTAAGCCCTAAAGCCTTGATGGCTAGCTGAATCGCAATGGTGCCATTCGACACGAAGAGGCTAGGCACGTTGAACCTCTCTGTCAATTTCGATTCTAAGCTTCGCACCAACGGACCGTCATTCGTCAACCAATTCCTTTCAAAAACACCGCGTACTAATTCTTGGTACTCCTCAAATGGTGGTAAGAATGGTTTGGTCACAGGAATCATAAAACGAAGTTGTAAATCGGTTAATGTAGTCGAATCGAAAATAATGTTTTTATTATTTTCAATAAGAGCGGAATAAAGTTTTAATGATCATGTAATGGCTTCGTTTCGCTTCCCATCCGAAGTCTTTTAGAAACCGCTCTGAATTCATTCCGAAATGCTGCTCACTGATTCGAGGCAAATGGCGAACCTCTATGAAGGTGTCGGGCCATCGTTCCTTCGATTCGTACTCAATCATCTTGGCGATTTCTCCCAAGCTAGATTGTTCAGGGTTGCCGAGGTTGTAGGTCGTTTTCCAGGTGTCGCTGTTAGAATGGGAGAGCAATACTAGACCTTCTACGGCATCTAAAATATCAAGCCGAGATTGTGTCAGTTCTGCGCCCATCACCCGAATTTGGTGCTTGTCGATGCAGCTCTGAACCATCTTACTCAAAAGTTCATTGGCATAGGCATCTGAATGGACTCCTGATACCGTGGCAAGTCGAATCGACGTGTGCTTCAATGCAGGCGTCAGGGCTCCTAGATTTTGCAAATATGTTTCAAGTGCATACTTCGACATGCTGTAAGTCGAATTTGGATTCGGCTCGTCAGTCTCCAGGGATAAGCCCCTATTTCGCTTGGTATAGACGGATTGAGAAGAGATATTGATGATCTCTTCGACATTGAACTGTACGGCTCTCGCGAACAGAGCTTGGCTTCTTTTCAGACTGAGTGCAATTTCTTCGTTTCCATGTTTTGGGCGAGCCGAAGCCAAGTGGAGGATGCGATCGACTGTGCTTAAATCGAGGGTGCCTGATTGGAGGTCATTCCAGTCATAGTGGTCAGTCTCGGCCGAGTGCTGGCATCGCCCGGCGGCAATGGCCTTGTCTCTATCGAGGGTCATTATGCGATACGTTCCTCGCTTGAGAACCTCTTGGACCAATCTTTTCCCAATTTCACCCGTCGAACCAGTAACCAATAATGTTGGTTTGTTTTTTCGAAGGTGAAGTTGTGATGGTGGCGCTTCGCTTTGACGGACAATTTCAGGGTTAACCACTCTGCTCTTAACCTGTTGTATGCCAATACGGGTTGATTTTGTTTCTAGTGTAATGCTTTTTTTTAAGAGCCAATGCGTGAGACAAGCCTCTACTTCATTGAAGCCCAATCGCGCGCGCACGCCGCTGATCCCGGTGAAGCGAGGGTTGATTTCAAACAACCGAAGGCCATGGTCGGTCATTCTCCCCTGCAAATTTACGGGCCCCCTCGCTCCATGGTCAGAAAGCTTCGCGATAAGCCCTTGAATTTCATCCCAAAATTCGGGGCCATCGTAAGGCAGTATTTCGATTGGGACCCCATTCTTCAATTTTATGGAAGAAGCCATTTTCCCCATCACAGATCCCTCGGAGTCGAAAACGATTTGGATTGAAACTTCTGAGAGCTGAGCGTTTTCTCCTTGCTCAATCATGCGATCGAAAAGCGACCTGTTGGGGTCATTGGATGAAGGATAAAGTAATTCCTGAATCAAATGCTTCTCTGTGATTTTATGAAAGTCCGCACAAGATCGGATGATCGTGATTCCTCGGGAGGCAAAACCATCAATGGGTTTTGCAATGACTGGAAATTGAAAATCTGCCTTTTCCCAATTGTTTTTGAATTCCGCACCACTCATGCTCTTAGCAAAAAATTCCTGCGGTCCATTGAACGCGTCCCCTAACTTTCCTTTATCACGGCAAAGGTTTGCTAACGGTTGCAACGAACACAAGACTTGAATGCCCTTTGCTTCAAAGATTTCCTTGCTCTCAGCCAAGCGACAAGCTTCGTCATCATGACCAGGAATGATTAAATCAATCTGTTTGTTCAGGCAAACCTGCAGCAATTTTGCAATGAAAAACTCGTCATAATAACTTGGGATGAGGGCATACTCATCGCAGTCATATAATCCATAGGCGAGTGGATTATTACCCAATCCAACTGTTGCGAAGTCTAATGCTGCGAGGTGGCAAGAGTCTATGACCGCTTGTCCAACACCACTGCCCACGGAACAGATTCCGACTTTATACTTCATCGCGACTTGTTTGCTATGCTGATGTTTAAGATAGCAAAACACGCCATGAAAAAAAAATGAGAATTGAATTTAGAGGCACTGCATCTCCTCGCGTCTAGCCGTTCGCACTTCCTTGGTTGAACAAATGAGCAAGTGGATTTATTTGGTTGTGTTGAGCTTTAATAACGTTGCTCTGGATCTCTCCTTCCCTAGAAATGTTTTGATTCGCTCCGTTGAGTCATGATCCTTGAGATTCACGTGGATGAAATTGACGTCGTCTTTAAAAAGCTGCATGATCCTTTCGTTGTACCCATCATACCAACTTTCTAAAACTTTTTGATCATAAGCGGCTTTTTTGTAACTGGATTCGAGCACCTCCATGTTGTGCATGTTCAAGATGCTTCGCTCAGGACTGCGCCCCCTGTATCTGACCTTTTGTACATCGCACCATTCAATCTCCGCTTTGTTTCCGTACCACAGCTTCCGATGAAACCGAATCAAACTAGCGTACCATGCTGAAGCGTCGTCTCTTGTGGTCAATATAAATTTAGCCGTGGGGTATAATCCTCGAATTTAGGAGATGAATAAGTTTGTTGACTTGCTAAAAGGCACGTCTTGAAAGGCTTCGTAATTATGAATGATTTTCAGAATCTCCTGCCAATCACCATCGTAATACTGGTGTCGAAGCATTTCAAATCTTCTCTGTGGCCCCATTCGATAGCCCAAATCGTGGAGAAATTTGTTCATCGAAGTTGTGCCTGTTTTGTTCGCTCCAATGACAAAAACCTTTGGTTTTTGCCGCAATCTTACGATGAGGTTTCCCGCTTTTTTTAGAATGAATTTTATCTGCTGTTTCATCTGTTGTTTCATGGGGCATTCAATGCATGGGCTTATTTGCTCACCCCTCATCCACCCGCTCCACACTCCATACTCCTGGCACGTCGAGGAGCTTTGCTTGAAGTTGTTTCAGGTGGTCGGTATTGGTGACGAGGACCTTCACGAGGCCTTCGAAGGTGCCGTCGCTCGAGTTGAAGCTGATGGCGCGCATGTTCACGTTCATCGCATCTGAAATGACGCCGGTTACGGCGTTGACCAATCCCACGTCGTCGATGCCCGTGAAGTTGAGGCTGACCTCGAATTGTTTGGCGGAGCGCGATGACCACTGTGCTTTGATGACGCGGTAGGCGTATTTGGAAAGCAGGTTGGTGGCGTTGGAGCAGTTTTGCCGGTGCACCTTGATGCCTCCGCTCACCATCACGAATCCAAATACCGGATCGCCCGG
>JGI20158J14315_10003467_pt1 | contig 10492 bp, 8 predicted proteins | sample COG_08_FD_14315 | JGI IMG/M metagenome (IMG submission 14315)
CGAGAGGGCTCGAAATTAGGTCGCTATTTGGTGACCTGTCTAGCGAAAAGCAAGATATGGCATTGGCACCCAGTGAACAAAGGAAAATTATCGTCAGTACAAATATTGCAGAGACATCCTTAACGATTGAGGGTGTACGAATTGTTATTGATACAGGAAAAGCCAAAAAAATGCGTTATGATCAGAATCGTGGAATAAACGCTTTATTATCTGAGCCAATTAGCAAAAGCTCGGCCGATCAACGAGCTGGTCGAGCTGGAAGGCTTGGACCTGGTTATTGTCTCAGGTTATGGAGTCATACAGAGCATGAAAAGCGTGTCGAATTCGATCTACCAGAAATTAGAAGAATAGACTTGAGCCAAATTTATTTAAATTTGTTAAGGTTTGATCTCTACCTCGATCAATTAGATTTGTTTGATCCAGTTGCTCAGGTCGCCCTAAGCGATGCGAAGGCTAAGTTAAAAGAACTGGGTGCACTTACCGATCAGAATAATTTGACTGAGCACGGAACTCGAATGAGCCAATTACCTGTCGACCCCAATTGGTCGCATGCTTTACTCAAAGCAAACGAAAAGAATTTGGCCCCAGTGATTGCCTTACTTTTGGCAATGCTTGAGGAACGACCTCCAGTACAATCGGATGTGCTAACTGATTTTTATCCTATGCCTAGCCCAAGATCCGATGCATATTGTTTACTTCTAGCTTTCGAAGAGGCATCTAGAAGAAAGTTTTCAGTTGAAGATTGTAAAAAACTGGGAATTCATGCTGGAAGGTGTAAAGATTCTGAACGTCTGGCACAGTCGCTTTGTGATATGCTTGGGCTTGTATACAAATTGGAAATCCCAAGCTTTGATGAGTTAGCCCAAATTCTAATATCCTGTTTCCCTAGAGCAATCGCTCGTCTTGTAAGCACAGGAAGGCGAATTTACGAGGATGCTCAGGGGCGCCGACTTCATTTAAGCAAAAGGTCGGTTCTTGGAAGTGAGCATTTTATTTTACCTCTACGAGTCGTTGAGAAAAAAATTAGAGGATCTTTAGTTTTAGAGATGGAGTGGGCTACAGGATTGAACGAGGATTGGATAAGGAAGTTTATTGGGCCGCAAAAAATTGCGACCACAGAAGTTTATTTGGATTTAAACACTCGAAAAGTGGTAAAAAAAGAAGTCGAGTCCTGGCAAAACCTAATTCTTTCAATTTGCGAGTCTGAGGATGTAAGCAAGGAAGAAAAAACCAAAGCTTATGCCAAGGCCTTGTTGGCGGGAGATTTAAAATTAAAAAAATGGGATGTAAGAGTGGATAAGTTATTAGAACGGCAGAGCTTTCTTGCCCGGCATTTTCCTGAACTTGGAATTAAGGAATTTGACGATGGGCTAAAGGTTCTTTTTTTCGAGCAGTTGTGTGAATCGGGATCCACATGGCGTGAGATTCGGAATTTAGATGTATATGATCCCTTACGAAATTGTTTTTCTAAAGAAGAGAATGAACTTTTGGATGAGGCCGTTCCTGAAAAAATCAATTTGGGTATAAAAAATCGTCCCTACCCCATTGATTATTCTGACCAAGGAGAAGTTGTGATTCGGGCTATATTGCAAGATCTATATGAGGTAAAAATACACCCCAAGATCGTTTTTGGAAAATATCCANTGGTTATTGAAATTCTTGCCCCTAACCGGCGTCCCGTTCAAAGAACGACTGATTTGCCAAGTTTTTGGGATGGTGCATACCCTATGGTACGTAAGGAATTAGCGGGCCGCTACCCCAAGCATGAATGGCGTTGAGACAAGCTGGACTCGCTAGAATATTCTGTGAACTTTTTTGGTTTTTAGGCGGTTTTTTTCCGCTCAGAAACAATCAATCACGCGGTTGGTATGGAGAGTGGCTGGCTCGAAGATATTTGAAGCGTAAAAATTTGTCCGTTTTAAAAAAAAATTGGCGTAGTCCTCAAGACGCTCGTCGTGAAATTGATCTCATTTGTATGGACGGCGAATGCTTGGTCTTTGTGGAAGTGAGGGCACGATCCCAAAATTCTTTGAATAGCGGATTTTATTCAATTAATTATCAAAAGAAAAATACCTTATTGCGGGGCTGCTCGGATTTTTTAAATCAAAATAAAGACAGGTATAACACTTATCGATTTGATGTCGTAGAAATTGACTTGGCAGATTCTCACAACGAGCTATTTCACCACGAAAACGTTTCCCTCTTTCCATAATACTCTTCTCTTTATATTGTAGAAAGTTTTATGAAAAATTCTGGAAAAAGGAGCATTCCTCCAACTGTGATGGTAATTTTTGGTGCGTCGGGCGATCTTACTGCCCGCAAACTTGTTCCAGCACTGTTCAATTTATCTTTAGATCACTTACTGCCTGAGAACTTTTTTCTAATAGGTTATGGGCGTAAACACGTTTCCGATGATGACTTTCGGTCTGGGTTGAAAAAATCCTTATCTGCTTATTCCCGAAGACCTGTAGATAAAGATATTTGGGATAAGTTGGAGCCCGGTGTTTCTTTTCATACTGGAGCCTATGATGATCCATCAAGCTTTGAGGAATTGAAGCTTAAAATTGAAAAGATTGAGGAGATGGTTGATGGACCGATTCAGTGTATGTTTTATCTATCAACTCCCCCATCTGGATTTTTACCAATTCTTGAAAATCTAGGCAACAGTGGCTTGGCTAGATTGCATCAAAATACTCCTTCAGCTTCCAAGGTTATTGTAGAAAAGCCATTTGGTAGAGACCTGAATAGTGCCCGCGAACTTAATCAAATGATAAATCGTAGGTTTTCAGAGTCACAGGTCTTTCGAATTGACCATTATTTGGGCAAGGAAACCGTACAAAGTTTATTGGTTCAAAGATTTGCCAATAGCATTTTTGAGCCCGTATGGAATCGAAATTATGTGTCCTCTGTTCAAATTACAGTATCAGAAGATTTAGGGGTTGGTTCGCGTGCTGGTTATTATGATCGTAGTGGAGCAATGCGAGATATGATCCAAAATCATGTTATGCAGTTACTTGCCCTGACTACTATGGAGCCACCATCGTCCTTGGATCCAGAAGCTATACGGGACGAGAAAGTCAAGGCATTGCAGGCAATTAAGCCTTTAAATTTAAAAGATCCCCACGCAGAGGTCGTTCGTGGAGTTTACACAGAAGGACTAGTTGGTGGCGAAAAGGCGATTGGTTACCAAAACGAAAATGGTGTCTCTTCCACTTCTTACACTGAAACTTACGCTGGGCTCTGTTTGCAATTGGATAACTGGCGGTGGAAAGGGGTGCCTTTCTACATAAGGTCAGGCAAGCGACTTGCGCGTAAAGTAAGTGAAATCGTGGTTCAGTTCACTCGTCCTCCCGCCATTCTTTTCGGACATGATTCAAGACAGCCTCTTTCTCCCAACCTTCTGACGATACGTATTCAACCGAATGAAGGAGTGGGTTTAAGTTTAAATTCGAAGACTCCAGGACTTGAAACTAAGCTTCAACCAGTCAACCTATCTTTTGGTTATGAAACGACCTTTGGCTCAAATACACCTGAAGCATACGAACGCCTTATTCTTGATGCTTTGGCTGGCGATGGAACACTTTTTATCCGCGGCGATGAGGCGGAAAACTCTTGGGGGTTACTAACGCCCGTGCTCGATTACTGGCAATCTATGGGCAACCAGGGGCTAGAGAAATATGCTGCTGGATCATGGGGTCCTTTGGCAGCCGATAAATTATTACTTCAACGGGGGCATGAATGGATTACAAACAAATGAAAACTTTTACATACCGAGTATTTATCAAAGTCTGGCTATTATCTGCTGTTTGCTTGGGTTTATTTGCAAAGGTAGATAAGGATGAACTTGTGACTAAGATCCATACAAAACCTGTAGATTCAAAAAACCAGTTTGCTCTAATTGGAGGTGGATGCTTTTGGTGTACCGAAGCGGTATTTGAACAGATTGATGGGATAATGTCCGTAATCTCTGGGTATGCCGGCGGGCAGACCAAAAACCCAACTTACAAAGATATCTGTACTGGTAAAACTGGTCATGCTGAGGTTATCAAGATTCATTTTGACCCCCAAAAAGTAGTATCATTTTCTCAGATTTTAGAAATTTTTGGAAATGCACATGATCCAACGACCCTTAATAGGCAAGGTGCGGATGTAGGCACTCAATATCGTTCAACCATCATGTTTTATGATGAAAAGCAAAAAAAAGAAGCAGAATTATGGAAAGAAAAACTTACATCTAAGCTTGTTGATTCCGTTGTTACCGAAATTGTTCCTGCTCCTAAGTTCTATCCAGCTGAGGAATATCACCAGGATTATTATGCTAAAAACCCAGAACAAGGTTACTGTTCCTTTGTTATTCGTCCAAAACTCAAAAAACTTGGGCTGGAATAAGTAATTGAAAATTTTAGAGATTTTAGAACTCTAAGTTGTATTTGAAATAATTTTTAAAGGACAATAAAGGCCCAATTCTTTTTATGCTCGATATGCATGTCGTGCCAAAGATCTGAATTTCATTAGATTTAGGTTTTAGTAAAAGCGTAAAAAAATAAAAATCAAAAAATGCATAGACTATGCATAAACACTATATTCTTGGCATTATAAAATCCTTGCCAAAAATATTATTTGGTAATTATCTAAATTTATGGATCATGAAAATTTTAACAATTCATCAAAATCTATTCGGCACATAACAGAATGGTTTGAAAAAAATCAATGTAACTCTCTTTGTGTATCTGGTCTTTTTGATGATTTGCCGGGAGTGAGTTTCTTTATTAAAGATAGGGAACACCGACTTGTGATGGTCAATGAAGGTTTTTTGCCTAGATTGGGTTTATCTCAGGAGGGATTATTTGGAAAAACTGATTTTGATTTATTTCCCGCCCGATTAGCTGAGCATTTTAGAAGGGATGACCGAGACATTTTTGAATCAAAAAAACCAAAGTTAAATATTTTGGAATTGGTTTTTAATAGCCAAGGTTTACCCGACTGGTATCTCACTAATAAGTATCCACTTTTTAATGATCGTGGGGATGTTATTGGATTAATGGGAACTGTCCGTCCTTACGGAGATGGAGAGAAGAAAGAATTAAAATGGGAAAGAGACGATGAAATTGGCCGTGCAGTTAATCATATTCGAAACAATTTTCGCGGTGAAATTTCAATTAGCGACCTAGTGAAGGTATCCGGAATTTCTCACCGAAAACTGCACCGTGGATTCGTCGAGTTGTTTGGTACTGCTCCTATGCAATTCATAACGAGAACAAGAATTGAGGCAGCTTGTGATGATTTACTTTCATCCAGTAAGAAATTGTCCATTATTGCTCGGGAGAACGGCTTTTACGACCAGAGTTCTTTTACCCAATTATTCAGGAGACAAATGAAAATAACGCCTTTAAAATACAGAAAACAAAGAGGATTTATCTAGGATTTATATACCGCTTCCGTAAATTTTTACTCTACGAATGTAAACTTCTGAATGTTCTTCAGCGATTGACCACCAATTGAGGTTATCTGTACTTGGAACGGAACCATTTTCAAAAGCTTCCACCAGCCTAGCACCTTCCATCGATAGTACTCTAACCATTACATCTATGACATCTGGGAACAGGTAGAAGGTTTTATTGTTTAGAGTTTGATAAGCTTTGTAGGATGTAGCCATAAATTCTTCTGCAAGTAGACTTCCTGGTGAATTAATATCAATGGGCGGAAAAATCTGAACCAAATTTCCTGTACCAAAACTGTTTTTTTCTAAATGGTAGGCTCGGATTCCAAAATCTATAATGTTAGAAGCGAGGCAAAAGGAAGTAGGTGAATAATCAGTCCCGTCTGGTATGATCGGATTAATGATGGAGGAAGGAATTCGCGGAGTGCCTAAATCGGTAGGATCAAGAGAGGTCAAGGATGCTGATGAATTGTACCCGCCATCAGGGTGAAGATTGTAGCCAGCCTCGAAAGTATTTTTAGCCGATACATCAGATCTGAACAGTTGATATTTCGCTCTAGATGAAGGAGAGCCAGTCACTCCGTATCGTATGATTTGATAACCGATAGCACGTGCAGAGCCATGATTTTTTGCATTTGGATCTAATTCTGGAGATTGAGAGAAAAAACGTAACCAACAACCCGCAACACCAAAACGGGATTCTAAAAAAGGGCCCTGTCCAAGTGCATCAATCTCTGAATCTTTTAATTCTTCACTTGGCCAGTCTGAATCAACTATTCGAAGAGAGTCAATTGGGCTTTTACCATTACTACTGATGGACGGCTTTACCCAATAGCCGCTGTTCTCATTATCGTTAAGTAAAGATATAGCCATCCAGGCATTGCCATCATTTCTGTAGAGGGCGCATTGAAGATCTTCTTGAACCTGGTCGAGTACAAATTGTGCAATCTGATTCGTTTCGATTGTTGATGTTGACTTTGTCTGAGTTTCGAGAACTTGAGTAGAAATTAAAAGAAGCATACCTGAAAGAAGAGCAGTTACAGAGACTGCGACGAGCAATTCGATGACTGTAAAGCCTTTAGCCCGTGTTGATGGAGGAATCGTTTCTTTCATTAAGAGATGAATGTAGTACTAACCTTTAACCAGACAAGTAAAGAGCCAATTTAATTATTAGTAATTATGCGATATAGCCCATGGCTTCTCCGAATCTAAAGTAAGTTTCATAACCCTTGGCTGATTGTTCTAGAAGATCTTCGCGGAAATTTATGCAATTTTTGGGAAAGATAGTCATTACGCAAGATCCGCCAAAAGAAAAATATCCAAATTCATCTCCTTTTTCGACAAATGAATTTTCATTGGCGGTAATGTGAACAGATCCCACACAAGTTGCTCCGATTAGAAGTTGGACTACCTTTCCTACCTGCTCGTTTTCCACAATTGATAAATATCTCTTGTTTTCCCAGAAAATTGAGAGTCTTTTTCTAAGTGCGATTGGATTTACAGAGAGTAAGCTACCGTTGATTAATTTGTTATCTCCCACTTTGCCAGAAAGTGAAAAGTGAAACCGGTGGTAGTCTACAGGGCATAGGCGACTAATAACCATGGATCCCTCTCTAAAGGTATTTCCTAAGTTTTCGGAACCGAGTAATCTAGAAAGATCAAACCCTTGCCCCTTGGCATATACTTGCGAAACTTTTGATAAATTAGGCAGGATTAAGTGTCTTCCATCTGCAGGAAAGACGACCGAAGCTTGGGACGGGTGAACCGGACGAGCTTGAGGTTTTAATTTACGGAAAAAAAATTGATTAAAGGTTTCGTAGCTTGCGGTTTTATCTAAAAATTCATCGGTGTTGAGCTCATATTTTTCGATAAAAGGGCAAATTTTGGAACGGCTTTCGGGGGTATCCATTTTGTTTCCATACCACTTGGAGAACCAAGGTCTTTTAACCATTCCCCACAATCCAATTCTTCCTAAAATGTTTTCGTAAGAAAAACGTAACCATTTTTCCCCGTATATTTTTTCGGTTTCATATACCGAAAGGTAGGGATTCCAAAAGCGTATGTCCGGATTCATTTAGATGTAGAAATAAAGCCCGATCCGGACGGGCAAAATGGAAGTCTTAGGCTTTTTGGATTTTTCCAGCCTTAATTGCTTTAACTGATACCCATTGACGTTTAATTTGTCCGCTGGGAAGTTTCACACGGATACGTTGTAAGTTTGGCCTGAAAGTGCGTTTGTTGTTTTTGACTAACTGTAAGCCGATACCACCGGCTTTTTTGCTAACGCCTTTATGAATAATACGACCGCCTACTTTAGGGCGCTTACCTGTGATTGCACATACTTTGGACATAACGAAAATAAGGGGATAAAGGTTAAATAATGTCAGAAAACAGCGATCTGACAAGATAAAAGGCTTAAAGGGGTTGCAGGTATTGATGAGCTTTGATGGATGAATTGCTCTCCGTAAGATAGTATATCTCTAACGCACTTGTTTGTGCAAGGAACATGGGTGCTTTATGCTTTCCCAAAACTAGGCAGGTCGATGCTATGGAATCAGCAATCATGCCAGTTGGAGCCACCACAGTAACTTGAGCACTCCCTTTTAAGCCAATCCCAGTCTTTGGATTAAGTAAGTGAGAATAGCGTGTTCCATTTATTTCTAAGTTTTGCTCAAGATCGCCCGAGGTGGCTACCGCACAATTTGATAATTCAAGTACGGGCAATTCCGGGTGAGGCCTTCCTCCAATTTCTACACGCCACCCCTTAGATGCTTTCGGGGCATCGCCAATGGTCAAGTCTCCACCAGCATCGATTAAACATTTTGCAAAGCCCCGATTTTTCATTGCTTCAAGCATGCGGTCTGCAACATACCCTTTGGCAATACCTCCTAAGTCTAGAACCATTCCTGGAACGAGCAGATTTCCAGAAGTATTCAATCTGTTCAGAACTAATTTTTGATAACCGGTTCGTTGCCGAGTTTCACGAAGTTTACTCATTTTGGGTAATTTTTGTCGAAAGCGAGCAATTCTCCACAAACGAGTGAGGGGACCTAAAGTTACATCAAATGCTCCATCGCTCATTCGCGAAAGTTCTTGGCCATACTCTAAAACCCTAAAGAGTTCATCAGATAATTTCACAGATCTACCATCTACTGAACTTTGCGAAAACAGAGATAGTTCGCTGTTTGCCTCATAGTCGCTAAAAAGCATGTTTAGACGAATACCTTCACGGAAGGCTGAGTCTGTTGCCTTTTTGAGAGCATCTGTCATGGGTGCATCTACGACTATTAGAACCTCAGTGCCCATGATTTTTTTAGAAAAGCGAGCTTTCGGTGTACCCTTCTCGTTTCCAAATCCAACAAGTACATAACTCAAAGTCAGCCACAGTTGGAGTAACTTAATCATTTTTGTAGGTGATTGGAATTTGAGAGAAAGGATGATTAAAGATTGAGATTATAAACAAATATCTCTTAGTAAGGATATTTACTTTTGTATTTATGAAGCCATTCAAACTTACTTGCAAATTCGTACTTGGAGCAATCCTCGCCACACCTTGGGTTCAAGGAAATTCCTCGGAGATTGATTTTGCCCGCGATGTTCAACCTATCCTCGAACACAACTGTGTGAGTTGCCACCGCGAAGACAACGCCAAGGGCGATGTGCGATTAGACACAAAAGCCGCCACTCTTGCCGGGGATGATGTTTTGGTGCCTGGGGATCCAGAGTCGAGTTCGCTTTATTGGACAACCACTCTGCCCTTGGACGATGAATTAATTATGCCTCCCATTAAAAACGAGGAAAAAGACTATCCTTTAACTGATGCCGAAAAGGCAGTCCTTGAACAGTGGATTGTGGATGGAGCAGAATGGCCTGAAGAAATCGTACTAGAACCGCGCAAGCGTCTACCTAAAACCATTTCGTTTGTTGAGCATGTACAGCCTATTTTGGAGCTCAACTGTGTGGCTTGCCACTACGAGGGGAAGGTAAAAGCAGACCTGCGCCTAGATACTAAGGCTTATGCATTTGCCACTGATTATGTGATTAGTCCCGGTAATGCCCTTGAGAGCGACTTATATGTTCTTTGCACTCTTCCCATGGATGACGAAATGTTCATGCCCCCAGCCCCAGCGGATCCGCTTTCCTCAGGTGATTTATATACCTTGCGCCGATGGATTGATGAAGGTGCGGATTGGCCCGAGGAAGTAACTTTGGCTCCGAAGAAGAAGTCGCTCACCATCTTGGGGACGATGCCCAAAGACCTGTATAAGGAGCTTGGTTTTTCTGAGGGTCCGGTAACGGATGAATTTTCCGAGTACGAGGAGGAAATATCTACTTCCGACCTTGCTTTTGAACTCGTGCCAATCGAGGGGGGAGAATTTACCATGGGTAGTCCGTTGGATGATTCTTCTCGCGGTGAGAATGAGTGGCCCGCCCACCAAGTTGAAGTTTCTGACTTTTGGATGGGCAAGTATGAACTCACTTGGGACCTTTACGAGTTGTGGATGCTCAATATTGACCGGGATAACCGGGCTTACAAAAAAATGGAGGAAACCAAAGCCGATGCACTGACCGATGCGGTTACCAAGCCAACAGCTCCCTATACTGATATGACTTTTGGAATGGGCAAAAGCGGATTTCCCGCGATCTGCATGACTCAATTGTCTGCTAAAATGTATTGTATGTGGTTGAGTGCCCGAACTGGCAGGTTTTATCGATTGCCCACCGAAGCTGAGTGGGAATATGCCTGCAAGGCAGGGAGCGATACCGCTTATAACTTTGGAGATGATTCCGAATCCCTGCCCGATCATTCATGGCACCTCAAAAATAGTTTCTTTCAGTACCAATCAGTTGGGGGAAAGCCTGCCAATGGCTTTGGCCTTTTTGATATGCATGGTAATGTTTGGGAATGGACCCTTGATCAATTTGCTCCACCTCCCACAAAAGCACCTNCTGAAAAACGGGTAAACCCAATGGTAGTGCCCACCTCACTGTACCCAAGAGTGGTCAAGGGCGGTTCATGGGATGACGGCCCCCAAAACCATCGTTCAGCTG
>JGI20158J14315_10003478_pt1 | contig 10464 bp, 13 predicted proteins | sample COG_08_FD_14315 | JGI IMG/M metagenome (IMG submission 14315)
ACGGTTAAGTAAGTTGCAAGAAAGCGCAGACAAACTTGCAAAAAGAGGCTATTATAAGCCTTACGAAGAAGATTACAACGCCAAGGAACTATTTGAACATAGACATCAACTGTATAGGAGACTTAGAAATGGCAATGCGTCCTAAGAAGAAAATGCGGGCTGGCGGCATGGTTAAGAAGATGCGCGGTGGTGGAATGGTTAAGAAGATGCGCGGTGGTGGTATGGTAAAAAAGATGCGCAAAGGCGGAATGGTAAAGAAGAAGTAAAATGGCTGTATCTGGAAGCACAGATTTTGAGCTTGACGTAGCCGAATACGTTGAAGAAGCCTTTGAGCGCTGTGGACTTGAGGTTCGTACTGGTTACGACCTCAAAACCGCTAAACGTTCTTTAAACCTGTTGCTTGCAGATTGGGCAAATCGTGGGTTAAACCAGTGGACTATTAAACAACGTTCTGTAACGTTGGTTGTTGGCGACGGTGAATACGATTTAGGAACGGACGTCATCGACGTTCTTTCCGTAGTGGTTCGTAGGGACGGGACCGACTACTCGCTTGAGCGTTTAAGTCGTGATGAGTTTCTCAACATTCCTACAAAAACAACACAGGGACGACCTAATCAGTTTTTCTTAGATCGACAGCTTACGCCAAACTTAAAGATTTGGCCCACCCCTGAAAACACCACTGATTTAGTAATTTTTGACGCCTTAACACGCATAGATGATGCGGATGTATATACCAACACAATGGATTTACCCTTTCGTTTTTACCCTTGTTTGGCGGCAGGTCTCGCGTATTACATTGCTTTAAAAAGAGCGCCAAACAGAGTGCAACTGTTAAAAGCAGTCTATGAAGAAGAGTTTGAACGCGCAGCAACGGAAGACCGGGATCGTTCCTCGTTTAATGTTGTTCCAAGATATGAGTACTACAGAACAGGATAATGAGTAAATTTGCTTCAGGAAAACACGCTTTTGCAATCTCTGATCGTAGCGGTCAAAGATATCTTTATCGTGACATGAAGCGAGAGTGGAATGGTCTTCTAGTTGGTCCGGATGAATACGAACCAAAGCACCCGCAATTGGGGCCGTTTCGAAAGGTTAATGATCCGCAGGCGTTGAGAGACGCTAGACCAGAGCCAAATCTGGTGCAGGAAAGGGCGGTTCAACATGGTTTTGCGCCAGTAGGTTTTGCTGGGATACCCGGAGTGTCCCCGGATAACCTGTTAGCCCCATTTGCCTTGGTAGGAACAGTTACGGTGGTGATAACATGAGCTTTACATTAACTACCTTGAAGCAGGCCATTCAAGATTACACTGAAAACAGTGAGACTACGTTTGTGAACAATTTAGACACGTTTATTAAAATTGCCGAGGAACGCATTTTAAAAACGGTTCAATTAGATTTTTTTAGAAAGAACGTTACCGGAAACGTTTCTGCATCTAATAAATATTTAGCCAAACCTACTGACTTCTTAGCTCCGTTTTCGCTATCTTTGGAGATAAGCGGAAGCAAAGAATTTCTTGAATTTAAAGATGTTAGTTTTTTACAAACCTACACTCCAGATTCTTCTGTAACGGGCACAGCAAAGTATTACTCTGTTTTTAACACAGATAACTTTATTTTAGCGCCCACTCCAAACGCTGCCGCAGACGCTGAATTGCACTACTTTTATCGACCTACAAGTTTAGTTGACGACGCAAGCGGCAGCACGTGGTTAAGTCAAAATGCGGAGTTAACGCTTTTGTATGGATGTTTAATTGAGGCGTACATCTTTATGAAGGGCGAGCAAGATGTTATGGCGATGTACGACAAACGTTATCAAGAAAGTTTGTCAGGTTTAAAACTATTAGGTGAAGCAAAAGAAACCACTCAGGATTACCGCGTGGGCCGCGTAATCAGACAAAAACAATAAGGTGCTATTATGGCGATTACTCAAACAACATGTACGTCTTTTAAGCTTGAGCTTCTAAAGGCAGAGCATGATTTTGATGCACATACGTTTAAGATAGCTTTGTATTCAAACGCGGCTTCTTTGGGTGCGGATACAACTGTGTATAGTACATCCAACGAAATAACCAATACATCTGGAACGGCATACACTGCGGGGGGTAAGCCGTTGACAGTGACATCTACATTTCCAAAAACCTCTGGCACAACTGCTATTGTGGACTTTGATAATATTTCATGGACTGACGCAAGCTTTACAGCAAGGGGGGCGCTGATCTATAACTCAAGTGCTTCTAATAAAGCTGTTGCTGTGTTAGACTTTGGAAGCGACAGGGTTGCTAGTGATAGTACCTTTGAAATACAATTTCCCGTAGCGGATGCCACATCTGCTATAATTCGCATAGCATGATAGGAGTTATCTAAATGGCGAGCTTTAACAAAGTAAACGATTTTGTGGTAAACGCAGTCCACAACATGGATCTTGCAAGCGACCAGCTTGCGGTTGCTCTAACAAATACTGCGCCGGGAAGTGAATCAAGCAATCCAACCGCAGATGGTAACGGCATTGTTGGTAATCTCACGCAGATTAGCTACACCAACTGCTCTTCTCGCAACCTGACTACAAGCTCATCATCACAGTCTAGTGGTGTATATAAGCTGGTTGTTGCAGATCTTACGCTTACTGCCTCTGGTACGGTTGGTCCCTTCCGTTACATCTATATCTTTGATGATACGGTTACTTCTCCAGCCGATCCGATCATTGGGTACTATGACTATGGCACCTCATTGACGCTGAACAACGGTGATACGTTCACCTTAGACTTCAGCCCAAGCAACGGTGTCATCCAACTAACATAAGGCAGTATCATGGCGAAGCTCTTTAACAGAGCCAAGATGACAACCAGTACCACGGGTACTGGTACAATTACTCTTGGCAGTGCATCTACGGGGTTTCAGAGTTTCGCGGATGCTGGGGTTAGTAACGGTGACGTAGTACAGTACGTTATCGAAGAGGCAACTAACTTTGAAATAGGCACTGGTACATATACCGCTTCTGGCACAACCCTTACAAGGACTGTGCAAGAGAGTTCAAACTCAGATAACGCCATCAGCCTCGCGGGGAATGCTGTTGTCTTTATTAGTGCGGTAGCCAGTGACCTAAATATTTTGCAAAATGCAGGGTCTACCAAGGTTGCAGCGACATCTTCTGGTGCCACGGTTACGGGTAACTTGGCAGTTACGGGCACGGTTGACGGGCGTGATATCGCAACTGACGGTACAAAGTTAGATACCGTAGAAACCAATGCTGACGTAACAGATAGCGCGAATGTTGGGTCTTCTCTCACGGGTTTCGCTACGGGTACAGATGCAGGTTCCTCTGATCTTATTCCTGTTTATGATGTAAGCGCATCTGCTTGGGAAAAGCAGACGATTGCTAATGCGGCGTTGCAGGGACCGACAGGGCCTACTGGCCCTACAGGGGGCACTGGTCCAACGGGTCCGACAGGCCAAAAAGGTCAGAAGGGTGAGGTGGGCAATACAGGCCCAACAGGCGGGACAGGGCCAACAGGTCCGACAGGCCCTCAAGGCCAGAAGGGCCAAAAAGGGCAGACAGGCAACACGGGTCCAACTGGTTCGCAAGGTCCGACAGGGCCAACGGGTTCAACGGGTCCAACAGGTGGGACTGGTCCGACTGGTCAGAAAGGGCAGAAGGGTCAAACTGGTAGCACAGGTCCAACAGGCAGCACAGGTCCAACAGGCCCAACAGGGTCGCAGGGTCCGACTGGTGGTACAGGCCCGACAGGTCAAAAGGGTCAAAAGGGAGAAGTGGGTAGCACTGGGCCTACGGGTCCAACTGGTTCGACAGGCGGTACAGGGCCTACGGGGCCGACAGGTCCAACAGGTCCAACGGGAACACCGTCTACAACTTTAGCTGCCGTTGGATCATATGCTTGGATGTTTAGCACAACCGCAAGCACTGCTGGAATTGCATCTAACAGCACTTATGCTGGCTCTGGCTTGAGATATAATGGTTATACCACCTCTAATATATATAATGGAAACCTTTATAGTTATGGGAATACTGCTCCTTCTGCTCCAGCAGGTACTTGGAGGGCTATGGGGCACGCTCAAGATAATAGGTTCGCCCATTACAACGCTACTTTATTTGTAAGGATTAGTTAGATGAGCATTACAATCACACAAGTCCGTAACGCGGCATCACTACAGTCTGACAATCTTCGTATGAATGTAGAGATTAACCATCCCAATTATGGTTGGATACCTTATACTGTAGATCCCTCTGATACAGATGAAACTATCGACAATGATGCTGTCATGTCTTTAATTGGTAACAGTTTTGAACCCTATATTGCGCCAACTCAAGACGAGCTTGATGCAGAAGCGGCAATAGATGTTAGATTTGCGCGAGATGCTAAATTGGCAAACGATGTTGACCCAATAGTATCTAATCCTTTGCGCTGGAATGAGCTTACTGATGCTCAACGTACAGCATGGATGCAGTACAGAATAGACTTACTGAATATTCCCCAGCAAGCAGGGTTTCCGTACAATATGATTTGGCCTACTAAGCCAGAATAGATTTATACTTGGGAGGGTATTAAGTGCGACAGAATTGGCAAATGTGGTCTGGCGGGTTATCCGACGCAGATATCTCAACGATTTTTATGGAAGCTTCTAAGTTCAACACACAAGCAGCGACAACCTTCAACAATGCAGATACAAGCGTAAGGTCAAGCGATGTTGCTTGGTTGAGCGGCAATGAGGCGGTTCAAGATATTCTTTGGAAATATGTTAAGGCTGCAAACGATAACGCTTTTTATTTACAAGTAGAAAATATATGCGACATTCAATTTACAGAATATCACGCTACTAAAGGCGGTCATTACGACTGGCATATAGATGTAAACTGGGATGGCAACAAAGCGCGAGATAGAAAGTTAAGCGTTACAGTGCAGCTTTCAGATACAAGCGAGTATGAGGGCGGCGGCTTTGAGTTCGCGGAGTGCCAAACGCCAGACGCCTCATCCCGCATAAAGGGAACTGTTCTAGTTTTCCCTAGTTATTTGCAGCATAGGGTTTTACCTGTTACATCTGGCACAAGAAAAAGCCTTGTTGCTTGGTTTGAAGGCCCAAGGTGGCAATAATATATCAGATTTCTCTGTATGGTCAGGCTTATGATGCACGGGGGAAAGACTGGAATACCGTAGAGGATGAGACGGGCTGTGTAAGAAACTCACAGTGGCGTGACCCAATACTCGACAGACCCTTGTTAGTAACAGAATTTGGATGTGCCGTAAGCCATCTCAGGACTTGGGAAAAGATAGTCGCGTCTAACCGCAACGGCATAATCTTTGAAGAAGATGCAGTTTACGACAGCATTGACCCAAGTGCAGTAGATACCCTACTGAAAGAACATGACAGCGTTTGGTTGGGATATCGCCTTAATACTCTTGGCTATTGGTATAATTGTCATGCTTACGCTATTAGACCAGAAACCGCCAAGAGATTGATAGAAGGCTACAAGGATGCTATCATCCCTGTAGATGAGTGGGTGCCCGCCAAGCTAAAAGTTCAATCGAACTTTTTCTTTACACCAGAGGTGGTAAAGCAGATACCTAGAGAAGTTAGACCAAGCACGATTGAGGGGGAATCAATGCAGGTACATGTACTAACAGTTGGAACAGACCAAAGCAAAATGTGGGCTTTAGAGCAATCTGCAAAAGCGCACGGAATAACGTACTTAAATCTAGGCCGTAACGTAAAGTGGGCTGGCGGCACAATGGAGGCCCAAGGTGGGGGCCAAAAGATTAACTTTGTACGCAACCACCTTGAATCCCTGCATGATGGGGATGTGGTGCTGTTCGTTGATGGGTATGATGTTATCATAAACGATACGTTGCCTACTATCTTAGAAAGATATGAGGATATGGGTGCGGATATCATATTCGCAGCGGAAAAGAATTGTTGGCCCGATCCGACAATGGCGTCACAATTTCCTTTGTCAACAATCTATAGATATTTAAACAGCGGCGTTTACATGGGTAAGGTGAGTTATCTAAAGGCTTTTTTTAATGAGGCCGTGCCCAATGACTCTGATGATCAACTGTGGATGCAGAAAAGATTTCTGTCACCCGCTTGGCAAGCAACGGGTTCTGCTAATCTTGATTATGAAGGCTACATCTTTCAATGTGACGATGATGTTGAGATTATCAACGGCCAACTAGCAAACGGCATGTGCTGCCCATGTATCTATCATGGTAATGGTGGAGATGACGCTAAGGTAAGATTTAAAAAACTTGCTGATAAATTTGGCTATGTAGAAGAGGCAGAGGTATTATCTCCAGTATACCATAAGGGGCTTGAGTACGAAGAAGTTGCGCCAGAGATACTGGTAACGGATTTTATGACGGAAAGTCAGTGTCAAAGGTACATTAAAGCATCAGAAAGCCGTGGTAGATGGGGTGAGCTTGATGGGGATAAATTCCCAGCGCAAGAGATAAGGCTTAAAGAACTAGGCCTATGGGACGAGATATCAGAGCAATGGTCTGATAAGTTAAGCAAGATCTGCGAGAAGCATTGGCACCCAGAAGCCTACCTTGGTCTGCGTGATGCGTTTACTATGCGTTATTCTATGGACACACAGACAGAACTAGGGCTGCATACAGACGCATCTTTGTTTACGGGCAGCGTTAAGCTCAACAACGACTATGCTGGTGCGGAGCTTGTTTTTCCTAGACAAGAGTTTACAAACAAGGATGTAAAAGTTGGGCAGTGCATTTTGTTTCCGTCTATGGTAACACATGGACATAAGGTTCTGCCTTTGCGTGGGGGAAAGAAGTATAGCTTGACCATGTGGACCTGTCGATATGAGGGTGACTCAAACTAAAAACAATGTTAGTTTCTTGCTATGTTAGGTTACAGCCCCATAGCAGGCTCTGCACTCGCGTCTTCTGGACATGAGATTATTGTTGTTAGCTTAGACCACGGTTCTTTTGCGCTTTCTGGGCAGACAATTGATTTTGGTATTAGCGAAACATTAGACAACGGCAGCTTTTCTCTTGCAGGGCAGGCTGTTTCTGTGATTGCGGGTAAAGGGTTGGCGGTTGATGCTGGGTCTTTTTCCCTTACAGGGCAGGCGGTTGGGACCGTTATATCTGTAAATATGAGCGCGGCTCATGGTTCTTTCGCGCTTACAGGGCAAGATGCAAGCGGCTTAGTTGGAGAGATATTTGAGGCGGGTGGGTTTAATCTTACGGGTCAAGCTGCGAACTTTAACAAAGCCCTTAAATTAGACGCCGCTCATGGCTCCTTTACTCTTACGGGACAAGATGCGCCTCGTGCTATTTCAGAGACGTTAGATCAAGGGTCTTTTGCGCTTACAGGGCAGGCAATAAACTTTAAAAAATCAGCTAGTTTAGAAGCGGGTAGCTTTGCACTTACTGGGCAAGACTCTTTCTTTGTGGTTACTTTAACAAAAGTCTTAGCAGAGGGCAGTTTCTCCCTAACAGGCCAGACTTTAAACCTTTTCTTGCAAAGAAGGGTTGTAGCAGACCAAGGATCTTTTGTTCTGACTGGTCAGGATGTTGATTTAAACCGTGGTTTTAAATTGGATGCAGATCACGGGTCTTTTGCTTTGACGGGTCAAGACGTAAACCGCAAGGTTACAGAGATCATGGACACCGGAGTGTTCGCACTTGCGGGTCAAGATGCAACACTGAAGCTGGGAGAAGCTGTAGAAGGCGTTTCAATTACCGTATTCATTGGGGGCGCTGCTGTTTACGGTCTAATACTACCTGATCAAGATCCAAATTGGATAAGAGTAACACCTGCACAAGATCCAAATTGGATAAGAGTAACACCTGCACAAGACCCACAATGGACCCTTGTTGCTTAGAAACGGAATAAAACGTATATTAAGTGCAATTGAACTTTTTAGATAGGCGCTCAGATGGCTACATATACAGACGCAAATGGCGTTAAACTAATAACTACAGGTGACGAGGCTGGTACATGGGGTTCTAGTACAAACGTCAACTTGCAAATCCTTGATCGTGCAGCTAACGGCTTTGAGTCTATCGCTCTCAGTTCAACGACATATACTCTGACCCTTTCTGCACAGCCTTCTTCTGCGGAAGACGGGCACTATAAGGCCATAAAGTTTACGGGATCACCGGGCGGCACATGTACAGTAACTCTGGATCAGAACGACAAAGCTAGAGTGTATATGTTGCTCAACTCAACAAACCAAGCGTTAATTATAACGCAGGGGTCTGGTGGAAATGTTACTCTTGAGGTTGGCAAAGGAGCCATTGTTCTTGCAGATGGCGCAGGATCTGGTGCGGCAGTAACCGACTTTACCGCTGCGGTGCAGAATGTGACAGATTTATCTAGTCCATTCAATGTTGGGGCTACCAGCGTCACGACATCTGGCGTAGAGTTAAACTTGCTGGATGGTTCAGCGGCTGGCACTATCGCTAACAGTAAGGCCGTAATTTACGGGTCATCTGGCGAGGTAAACGCTACAACGCTACAGATAGCGGGCACATCCATAACTGCCACGGCTGCGGAGTTAAATTTTGTAGATGGTGTTACCTCTGCAATACAAACTCAAATGGATAGTAAAATGCCTCTTGGAACTGTAGCTGTAACAGTGTCAAATCCCGGTGCTGGAAATAGATATTATATAGATGGATCTTTACAACAGACGTTGGAGATAAAACCTTCTGTTACATACAGGTTTGATCAGTCTGATAGTTCTAATAGTGGACACCCTTTGCGCTTCAGCACAACTTCAGACGGTACTCATGGTGGGGGCAGTGAGTTTACAACAGGTGTTACAACGGTGGGCACACCGGGAAGTGCTGGAGCTTACACGCAAGTAAAGCTGGAGCAAGATGCTCCTTCTATTTTATATTATTATTGTTCAGTTCATTCTGGTATGGGCGGCAAGTCCGTGGTTCGTGGTGTGGGAGACCTTACAGCAAGCCGCGCTTTGACATCTGATTCCAATGGGGATGTTGCAGTATCAGGAGTCACCACAACAGAACTTAATATTTTAGACGGGCTTACAGCAAGTACGGCAGAACTTAACATCATGGACGGTGTAACAGCTTCTACGGCAGAGCTTAACATTATGGATGGCGTTACAGCGACTACGGCAGAACTTAATTATGTTGACGGTGTAACGTCTGCTATCCAGACGCAGTTAAATGCAAAAGCTCCAATCGCTTCACCCACTTTTACGGGCACTGTAACTATTCCGGGGGTAACGGTTTCTGGAGGAACCCAGAACTGGACAGCCACTGCAAGCGGAACCAATCTTACTTTTGCCTACAACGGCGTTAATAAAATGAGAATTGATTCTAGTGGCAACTTGACCGTTACGGGTGATGTAACTGCATTTGGTAGCCTGTAATGACTATAACCTCACTAGATAACTTTGGTCACGCAAGCGGTTCAATATCTATGAGTGAGTTACGTGATTATTACGGACAGTCAGGTGCTGTTTCTCTGAGCGGTGATTTAAGCGGTAGCTCTAATCCTGTTCCAGACAGTTTGCCGTCTTCAGGTAGTGCCTTAACGTTTTCTGATTATCGAAATGCAAATCGTATACTAAGGAAAAAAGGCACAACAGAAACAAAAGCAAGTGGATCTTCTTGGTCGCCAGCACAGTCAGGTTGTGTGCAGTATAATGTATATGCTCTAGGTGGTGGTGGTTCTGGTGGTGGTCACTCAACGGATAGCGGTCGTGAAAAGGTTGCCTCTGGCGCTGGTGCAGGTGGTGCAGCATTTCGTAAATACTCTGTACAAGATCATAGTATAACCTCTGCTACTATTAGTATTGGTGCTGGAGGTGCAGGCGTTTCTTATACCGGTGGCAGTGGAACAGTTATATCAGGTCGCAATGGTGGAACGACAACATTCAACCCTAATGGATCTGGAGCAACCATCTCTGCTACGGGTGGCTCAAGAGGTTTTGGTGGTAGGCAGGGTAATATAGACGCTACTGTAACAGCTACACTACCTGTAGGTGAAAACTCTTCTGCTACAATTATTGGGGCTTGGGGCACTTGCCCTGCTTCATTAGGCGGCTCCGGTTCTGGTGGAGAAAACAATTACACTGGTGGGAATGGCCCCGGTTTATCCATAGGGGGTGACGGATCTGCGGCTACAGGTGGTGGTAGTCCAAATTTAGGCTCTGGTGGTGTAAATGGTTCTACCATAAGCGCAAGTGGATATGCAAAAGGGGCAACTACAGGTGCGCCCACAAAACCTTCAGAGTGGGGGTCTGATGTAAGTGTTACTTTCCAAGGTGGTGCGGGTGTACAGCACTCTAGTGGTGCGGCGGGTGCTTCTGATGCAGGGAATAATTACGGTGCAGGATCAGGCGGCTCTGCATCAGAAAGCGGTGCAGGTTCCTCTGGAGCAGGTTCCTCTGGAGCAATCTTTGTAACTTATTATGAGGTTAATACGTAATGGCCTACACCGATCTTAGGTTCA
>JGI20158J14315_10003482_pt1 | contig 10446 bp, 9 predicted proteins | sample COG_08_FD_14315 | JGI IMG/M metagenome (IMG submission 14315)
CGGAATCGGCAGAAAAAACCGGTCGAGTATATTCAGTGTAAACAGCCCCAAAACCAGCAGCATGATTGCCAGAAATACCGGACTTTGGAACTGAATCCCCCAACCAATCTGCCCACCAGCAAGCCGTAGCGCAGCCAGCCCCGCCGCCAAAATGGCAAAGCTGGACAAAATGCCCATCGCACCCGCCCCAAACCGCAACCGCACAAAACCACGACTTTGGCCGGAGGCTTCAATAATCGCCGCCAGCTTGATCGCAAGAACGGGCAAGACACAAGGCATCAAATTTAAAATCAGCCCACCAAGAAAGGCAAAGCCAATCACCGTCCAGAATTGCGCCATCGCGCCAGCGTCAGTTGGCATGGGCTTGCCTGCCGCAAATGAGCCGGCAAGCGGCGCGTCTTTTGCCACAATGATGCTTTGCGTTGTAAAATCATCACCAGCAATGACGGTTAAATCGACCGTCTGGCCGGCAAGCGGCGTTTTCAAATCGCCTTCTACATCAATCACCGCAATATTATTGGCAAAAACCGGCTGTTTAAAAGCAATGCCCGCTGGCCCTTCAACAAAAATTTCAGTGACTGGCTGGCTGGTTGCGGCAAAGCCGATTTTGAGTTGCGATCCTGATTGCCATGCTGTTGCAATTTTGATTGGTGATAGCGCATCAATGCGCGGCACCTTGGCGGCAAATTGCGCGATCACCATTGCCATTGATGACGGTTCGGCGGGGCCATCGGCAAGATCAAGCCGCAGCGCCCCCGCCAAGGGAACACAAATATCCGAACAGACCAGCGCCTCGATCTGCCCGCGAATCTGCAGCGCCGCGCCGCGATCATAACCGCGAACAGCAACCGGCAGGATCACCGCATCAGCATAACCAAAATTATCAAAGCCAAAGGCGTTAAACCGTTTTGGCACTGGCCATTCGATCTGGCTTTGCAGTGGTGCGCCATTCGCCATTTGCAGATCAAGCGTTGGCGGTAATCCGGCCTCACCGGGGGTGCGCCAATAGATTTTCCAGCCAGGTGCCAAACGAAATTCAAGACCCAGCGGCAATTCTTGCAGATTGCCCATTGCCGAAACCGCCGAAACAAGCCGCACCTCACCGTAGGCAGGATCACCAACCCAAGCGCCCGTTGCCATATTTGATTGGCTGGCGGCATGCAGCGGCGCAGCACTGCCAAGCATAACAAGCAACAGCGCCATAAACCACCCTGCCAAAAACCGGCAAAGCGGCCTGATTTGGCGCAGATCACCCATGGTGAATGATCGCTTGGATATGGATGGTTTTGACATGATCTGATCCATCGACGCATAGCTTGCGGCTAGTTTGCAAAAATGGTTTTGCTTTACCTATTAAGGCTTTGCTGTCTAGTGTAAATAATGACGGTTAGAAAAGATACAAGTCAGACGGACAATCATTTGCACCATGTGACGCCTTTTGGCGCTGCGGCCAGCCTGCAAGGCCAGCTTTTGATTGCCAGCCCTCATATCGATGACAGCCGGTTTCAACATAGCGTCATCATGATGTGCCAACATGACCAAAATGCGGCAATGGGCGTTGTGATCAATCAGCGATCAGCCCAGCTTGACCTTGGGCATCTATGTGAAACACTGGAAATGGGCGCGCCGCGGTTCCACGGCGACCAGCCCGTTTATATTGGTGGGCCGGTTGAAAGCACGCGCGGCTTTGTGCTGCATTCCCAAGATCATATGCGCCCCGAAAGCGTTGCCGTAACGCATGACATTGGCCTGACCTCAAGCGTCAATATCCTTCGCGATATCACCAATGGTACCGGACCGGTTCATTCAATTGTTTCGCTTGGCTATGCTGGATGGCATGCAGGCCAGTTGGAACAGGAAATGGCCGCCAATGTCTGGCTTAACCTACCAGCAAGCAGCGATCTTTTATTCGGTATTGAAAGTGACGATATCTGGGGCAAGGCCTATGCAACCCTTGGCATTGATCCAGCGCATTATGTTGCCGATGCAGGCACCGCCTAGGCAGCGAGCCGCGCCGCCAAATCATCATTCGACATAACCGCCAAAGACGGCCCAACACAGGCCATTGCAGGTGCATTGCCGGAAATCAGGCTGGCCGCCATTGCGGCAATCTTCTGCCCGTCAATTTCGTCGATCGCAGCCAGCAATTCAGCATCCGATTGCGGCCGTCCAAAAAGCATGATCTGGCGTGCCAACGCATCGCCGCACCCTGAAACCGATTCACGGCTCATCAATAGATGAGCGCGAATCTGGGCTTTGGCGCGTGCCACTTCATCAGCTTGCACGCCGCCTGCCACCGAGGCCAATTCATCCGCGCATACNGCCAACATTTCATCAACCTGATTGGCAGATGTGCCAGCATAGACCGAAAAGCTGCCACCGTCGGAATGAAGGGATGAAAATGAAAAAATCGAATAGCAAAGCCCGCGTTTTTCGCGCACCTGCTGGAATAATCGTGATGACATGCCGCCGCCATAAAGGGTCGATAACGCCATCAAAGAAAACCGTTCGGCCATTGTGTCAATTTTGGCCGGAAGCCCAAAAACAATATGCGATTGTTCAAGATCGCGCTTGGCCATTTTACGGCCGCCTGCCCATGACGCAGCATGGCGCATCGCCGATGTGGCATTGCCGATATGGCCAAGCCGTTCGTCAATACGCTGTAACAGATCGTCATGATCAACCGATCCGGCAGCACAAACAAGCATTTGACCCGCGCCATAGTGACGCCGCAAAAACGCTTCCAAGTCTTGCTGGCGAAATGCCGAAACGCTGTCGACTGTCCCTAAAATCGGCCGCCCAAGCGTATGACCATCATAACAGGCCGCTGAAAACAGATCGAAGACCAGATCATCTGGCGTATCAAGCGATTGCCCAATTTCCTGAATAATGACACCGCGTTCGCGTTCAATTTCCAATTCAGGCAAGGTTGATTCGGTCAGAATATCAGCAAGAATATCAACACCAAGATCAATATGTTCGGGCAATAGCCGCAAATAATAGGCGGTTTCTTCGCGGCTTGTATGAGCGTTCATAAAGCCGCCGACATTTTCCACCTCGGTGGCAATGGCCTGTGCATCACGCCGTTTGGTGCCTTTAAAGGCCATATGTTCAAGCATATGCGCAATGCCCTGTTCGTGATCGCCTTCATCGCGAGCGCCAGCATTAACCCATATGCCAACTGACAAGGTGGTGGCATGCGGCATCGACCTTGTTGCGATTTTCAGCCCGTTGGCAAGCTCGCTCACTCTTGTTGTCATCCGCTTCGCTTTCGTGCCAGAACCAATGATTTCACGGCATCGGCATTGGCATCAATTGTCTGCATTTTCTCGGGGCGCGTCATCAGATCGGCCATATGCGGTGGCAAAACAGGCTTTTGACCGGTTGCCGTTTCCACTGCTAATTCAAATTTTGCCGGATGCGCGCAGGCAAGGCTGATAATAGGCACATCTTTTGGCACTGTTCCATCAGCATGCGCACGCCGCGCCGCTGACAAGCCAACCGCGCTATGCGGATCCAGAACCATGCTGTCATTCTTGGCTGTTGTCGCAATTTCGGCAACCGTTCCCGCATCATCAAGACGGTAGGCCGAAAACAACGCATAGGCGCGTTCCATCACATCAGCGTCAAGGGTGAAATGACCGCTTGCCGCGAAATCCTGCATCACAGCCGCTGTCTTGGCACCATCACGGCCAAGCAATTCGAACAGCAACCGCTCAAAATTACTCGATACCTGAATATCCATGGACGGGCTGAGTGACGGCACAACGGTTTCACGCGCCATTGTGCCAGCCTCGAAAAACCGCGGCAGAATATCATTCTGATTCGATGCCACAATCAACCGTTCGACAGGCAAACCCATCTGCACCGCAGCATAGCCCGCAAACACATTTCCGAAATTACCTGTTGGCACTGAAAAGGCGACTTTTTGATCGGGCGCACCTAATGCAAGAGCCGAGGAAAAATAATAGACAATCTGCGGCATCAAGCGTGCCCAATTGATTGAATTTACCGCCGATAGCCCAACCTGATCGCGGAATTGATGATCATTGAACAGGGTTTTGACAAGCGCCTGACAATCGTCAAAATCGCCCTTAACCGAAACCGCAAAAGCACCATCAGCAATCACCGATGTCATTTGCCGCTGTTGCACTGGCGAAACACGGCCATCAGGGAACAGAATAAACACATCAACCGCATCACGCCCCTGAAACGCCTCAAGCGCGGCCGAGCCTGTATCACCGCTTGTCGCCCCTAAAATCACCGCATGCTTTTGCTGTTTTGCCAAAGCGCGGTCAAAGGCGCGTGCCAGAAACTGCATGGCATAATCTTTAAAGGCGATTGTTGGGCCGTGAAACAGCTCAAGAATATGGATATCGTCATTTAATTTCACCAGCGGGGCAATCGCTGGATCATCAAAACCAGCATAAGCATCCGCCGCCATCGCGGTCAATTCGGCCTCGCTGATTTCGCCATCACAAAATGGAGCCATGATGCGGCCCGCCAGCTCGGCATAAGACAGGCCTTTCATCGCGGCAATTTCGGCCTTGCTGAAACGCGGCCATTCCACCGGCAGATACAGGCCGCCATCGCGTGCCAAGCCGCTTAGCAGTGCTTGTTCAAACCCTAATGGGCCATCTTGTCCACGCGTGCTGATGTAATCCATCTCTAGTCCTCTTGCCGACGCCCGAACTGCAAGCGGCCAGCCTGATAATGGAAGGCGATATATACCCCGATCAAAGCCAAGGCAATGCCATACCATGTCATCGCATAGCTTAGATGCGCATTGCGTAAATTCAATTTGGTTTTTGCCGCAATCGGCAAGGTCACAACATCCGAAGTGCGAACCGCATCAGCATAAAATTGGCCAATCGCCTGCGCGCCCAAACCAAGATGCGCATTGATCTGGCTTGGCACGAGCGTAAACCAAAATCCGTTATCCGGCTCGTTTTCAGGCACGAAATATCCTTTGACGCCCGGCCGCCGCAAAATGCCAGCAACCGTTACCGGCCCAGTGATCTGCGAAAAGGCACGCTTGGCCGGATCGCGGTAATCTTCAGAGACCCAACCGCGATTGATAAGAATGATTCGTCCATCATCAAGCTGGAAAGGGGTAACGATATGAAAACCGGCATTGCCTTCATAGGTGCGGCCAGTCAGGAACACTTCCTTATCATGCTGAAAGGTGCCGACCAGCGCCAAACGGCGAAACTCGACATCATCAAGGCCGACATCACCAAGGCTGGCATCAGTGGCCGGAACGGCAATTGGCGCCGCCGCTGCACGCGATTCAAAACTGGCGATCAGATCATTTTTCCACTGCAAACGCTGCAGCTGCCATGACCCAAGCCCAACCAACACCAACAAGGCCGGCAGGGACACAATCGTTAACCATAGAAACGGGCGAAATCGCATTTTCATACCTCATGGCATCGCCATGTCAAAAAGGGTGCCAACGCCTGTTTAAGCCAGCGCCAGCACCCCGATTTTTTACAATATCAACTGCCGAGCATCATGCCCGAAACAGCGGTTGAAAATCAACCGCCCCACCAGTAAACGGCAGCAAACAGGAACAACCAGACAACGTCAACGAAATGCCAGTACCAAGCCGCAGCTTCAAAACCGAAATGCTGGTCAGCGGTGAAATGGCCAGCCCGACCCCGCAGCCAGCAAACCGCCAAGAACAGGGTGCCAACAAGAACATGAAAGCCATGAAAACCGGTTGCCATGTAAAAGACTGATGGATAGATGCCATCGGTAAAGCCAAATGACGCATGGCTATATTCAAGTGCCTGCAAACCGGTGAAAATCGCACCAAGCACAACGGTCAGTGCCAGACCGGTCATGAAATCCTTGCGGTTCCCATGCTGTAATGCGTGATGCGCCCATGTCACGGTACAGCCCGACAAAAGCAGCACTAGCGTATTGATCAAAGGCAGATCAAACGGGTCAAAAGTGGTGATGCCTTCTGGCGGCCATACCCCATCATTCGGGTAAATAGCGCGGTCAAAAAACGCCCAGAAAAATGCGACAAAGAACATTACTTCTGAGGCGATAAACAGCATCATGCCATAGCGCATACCAATCTGAACGATCGGTGTGTGATGCCCTTGATATTCGGCTTCACGAACAATGTCGCGCCACCACATGAACATGGTTGCCAGAACCAGCGCAAATCCAAGTCCCAAAACGGCAACGCCATAGGCAACCTCATGCATATACATGACGCCACCAATCGCCGCGGTAAAGGCGGCGGCCGACCCAACTGCGGGCCATGGGCTTGCTTCTACTAGATGATAGGGGTGTTTATTTGCACCACTCATGTTCGTCTCCTCAAAATCTGGCTGGCAATGTTTTTACCAAGCCACCTCTCCTCGATTATTGACTGCCACTCTTCGCCGAGTTGCCCCCGAGTGCCGGAAAAAATGTGTATGACAGGGTAATTTCCTGAATATCACGCGCATTTTCATCCGTCACAATTTCTGGATCGACAAAAAACCGTACCGGCATGTCGACTGATTCACCAGGCTGCAATGTTTGTTCGATAAAACAAAAGCAGTCGAGCTTCATAAAAAATGGACCCGCCTTTACAGGCGTCACATTAAAGGTAGATGTTCCGGTGCTTGGCGTATCACCAAGGTTGGTGGCGCGGTAATTAATCACCACCTCCTCACCCGGATTCAATGTCACTTTGCGGTCAACGGCAACAAATTGCCAATTTAGCGCCGGATTCACATTGGCATCAAACCGCACATCAACCGGATGCCCCATGACAATCTGGTTAGACCCGCTGTCGGCGACCTGCGTTGTGCCACCATAGCCAGTGACTTTGCAGAACAATTCATAAAGCGGAACCGATGCATAAGATAATCCAACCATGCCAAACACCAAAGCACCAAGAATGGCCAAGGTGCGGCGGTTGCCATTCGGCGAAATATTGTTGCCGGACGCAATCATGTCGCCCCGCCAATCTTGACCAAGGTCAGGACGTAAAACAATACAACCAGTCCGGCAATTACCCCAACCAGCGCCAGATTACGCTTTTTACGCATCTGCTGCATTTCGGCTCCGGTCTTTGGCTGACGACGACGCTCCATTAGGCTGCCCCCGCCAAATAGCCAAGAACCGCATGGTCAATGACCAGCCCTAAAAACAGCAGGAATAAATACATGATTGAATAGGCAAACAGCCGCATCGCATGTTTATGATCGCCAGTTTTGAAAAGCTGCAGGCTCATCGCCACAAACAGCAAGCCAGCAAGCGCGGCAATAACGCCATAGCCAACCGACGCCATGCCAATAAATGATGGCACAACCGCAAGCGGTGCCAACAAAACAGCATAGATCACAATCTGCCGGCGCGTCTCAAGTGATCCAGCAACCACTGGCAACATTGGGATATTGGCGGCCTTGTAATCGTCATTCTTTACCAACGCCAAAGCCCAGAAATGCGGCGGCGTCCACATAAAGATGATCGCAAAAAGCAGCAACGGCTCGATTGACAAACTGCCGGTAACCGCGGCCCAGCCGATGACTGGCGGCAAGGCACCAGCAGCCCCNCCAATAACGATATTTTGCGGCGTGCTGCGCTTTAACCAGACAGTATAGACAACAGCATAAAAGAAAATGGTAAAAGCAAGCAAACCGGCGGCAAGCCAGTTGGCAGCAAGACCAAGAAGCAGAACCGAAAGCGCCGAAATCACCAAACCCATTGTCAGGGCTTCGGCGGGTGCCATAACACCGGCAGGGATCGGGCGCGTTTTGGTGCGGGTCATGACCGCGTCAATATCGCGGTCATACCATTGATTGATCGCTCCCGAGGCACCAGCCCCAGCAGCAATGGCAAAAAGCGAGATCGCAAACACCAACGGATGCATCGCACCAGGCGCAACATACATGCCCGCAAAGCCGGTAAAAATTACCAGACTCATGACCCGTGGTTTCAGCAGCGACCAAAAATCGGCAACCGACGGCTCAAACAAGCCGTCGGTGTCGCTGATCAAATGCTGATTTGATGTAACTGCCATCAAAATGCCTTTCAAATTCGGGCTATTGCCCTGCCTTACTTGACCTTCGGCAATTCGTCAAAGGTGTGATAAGGCGGTGGAGATGCGACCTGCCATTCCAGCGTGGTTGCGCCTTCGCCATATGGATTGGCTTCGGCACGACGCTTGGCAACAAAGGCCTCGATGATCACGACCAAGAACAAGATCGCACCAGCAGCACCAATGTAAGATCCGATTGACGCAACCATGTTCCAGCCAGCAAACGCATCTGGATAGTCGATATAACGACGCGGCATACCGGCAAGACCAAGGAAGTGCATCGGGAAGAAGGTCAAATTCACGCCGATAAAGGTGACGTAGAAATGCAGCTTGGCAAGACCTTCAGAATATTCGTAACCGGTCATTTTTGAGAACCAGTAATAGAAACCGGCAAACAAGCCAAACACCGCACCAAGTGACAGCACATAATGGAAATGGGCGATCACATAATAGGTGTTATGCAAAACCACATCCAAGCCGGCATTTGACAAAACTACACCGGTTACACCACCAACGGTGAACAAGAAGATAAAGCCAATCGCCCACAACATTGGAACGCGGAAGGTAATTGAACCGCCCCACATGGTGGCAATCCATGAAAAGATTTTTACGCCAGTTGGTACGGCAATAACCATTGTCGCTGCGGTGAAATAGGCCCGCGTATCGACGCTAAGGCCGACCGTATACATATGATGCGCCCAGACCACAAAACCGACGACACCAATTGCCACCATCGCATAGGCCATTCCAAGATAGCCAAATACCGGCTTTTTCGAAAAGGTCGAAATGATGTGGCTGACAATGCCAAAGGCCGGCAGAATCATGATGTAAACTTCGGGATGGCCAAAGAACCAGAACAGATGCAGGAACANGATNGGGTCACCGCCGCCTTCTGGAATAAAGAANGTTGTGCCAAAATTACGGTCGGTCAACAGCATGGTGATCGCACCAGCCANAACCGGAACCGCAAGCAATAGCAAAAACGCAGTGATCAACATGGCCCATGCAAACAATGGCATTTTATGCAATGTCATGCCCGGGGTACGCATGTTAAAGATCGTGGTGATAAAGTTAGCAGCACCAAGGATTGATGAAACACCAGCAAGGTGAAGCGAGAAGATCGCCAGATCCATCGACATGCCGGGCGTACCAGCTGTTGATGACAATGGCGGGTAGATTGTCCAGCCAACACCGGCACCACCATCCATCACCGCTGACAAAAGCAGCAGGATAAAGGCTGGTGGCAATAACCAGAAGCTGATGTTGTTCATCCGCGGAAAGGCCATATCGGGTGCGCCAATCATAATCGGCACGAACCAGTTACCAAATCCGCCAATCAGGCCCGGCATCACCACAAAAAACACCATGATCAGACCATGGGCGGTGGTGAATACGTTCCAAACATGACCGCTATCCATATATTGAACGCCAGGATTCATAAGTTCCATACGCATATAGATAGACAGACCACCGCCGATAAAGGCCGCCAGAATGGCGAAGACCAAATACATGGTACCAATATCTTTGTGGTTCGTTGAATAGAGCCAGCGACGCACAAAACTTGAAGGGGCGCCGTGATCAGCGTGGGCTTGAGCACTCATTGTAAAATCCTCTTCGCTTAATTATTTGGCTGACGCCAAAGTAACTTCTGGTTGCACGGGAACGATGTCGTTCGATGCAAATTCTTCTTTCGCCTGAGCCAGCCAAGCTGCATATTCAGCTTTTGGCAATGCTTTGACCTCGATTGGCATATAGGCGTGGTTTACGCCGCAAATCTGGTTGCACTGGCCATAATAGGTCTGACCGCCAACAGGCACGTCAATCCATGCCTCATTGGTGCGGCCAATAAAGGCATAAATCTGCACAGCAAGTGATGGCACAAAGAATGAATGCATCACGTCATTACCGGTGATCAGCAATTTGATGCGCGTGCCTTCAGGCACAACCATTGGGTAATCCACGGTCAACAAACGTGGCTGGCCCGGCTTTAGTTCGGCCTCATCAACCATATAGCTGTCAAAGCTGATGCCTTCATCAGGGTAGGTGTAGTTCCAATACCACTGATTGCCGGTAACCTTGATCACCATGTCGGTTTCGTTGGTGCGATCCATGTAATACAGAAGACGGAATGACGGAACCGCAATGCCAACAAGAATCAGCACCGGAATAACCGTCCACAAAATTTCGATCACTGTATGATGCGATGTCTTCGACGGATTCGGGTTGCGGCTTGCACGGAACCGGACACCAACATAAATCAGCAATCCAAGAACGAAAAGCGAGATCAGCGTAATCACAACCAACAGCAAATTATGCAGATCGGTTGCCATTTCGGCTAGTGATCCAGCTGGCGGTTGTAGATCCATCTGCCACGGCACAGGCGCAGCGGCGTGCGCTGCCCC
>JGI20158J14315_10003485_pt1 | contig 10441 bp, 11 predicted proteins | sample COG_08_FD_14315 | JGI IMG/M metagenome (IMG submission 14315)
GATTTTAGGTGACTAATGAGTTTTTGAGCTATTTTTTGACCTCTAAATTCTGGCTCTACGAACAAATCGTCTAAAAAACCAATATATTGGCCCTTAATTGGTCTTGGCATTGTTCTGTAATGAGCAATTCCAACAATTTTACCTTCTAATTCATAGCAAATACCTTTTACATCGTGATTTTCATCAAGAATCCAGCCCCAAAGAGTGTCTAAAACTCCTGTATTCATTTGAACTTTATAGAAATCAGCATAAGCATTGTATAATTTGGCCCAATTATCCTTGTCTTTCAGCTCTAATTTTCTAATCATTTAGTTTAATTTTTTTGTTTAAACTATTGATATAATTATTAATTTGCATCAACAGATAGTTTTCCATCGCCAAAACCTATTCCTGAAATATTTGCACATTTTGATCCATTATAATTACAAATTTCTACTTGTTGAACTGATGCTGCTTTTGCAGGAGTAATTATCTTGTCAGTTAACATTTGAATATTTATCCCAACAATTCCTAAAGCTATTATTGTTAATATATTTTTTGTATATTTATCCATTTTTTATCCTTTCAATTTTTTATATAATTACTTAGTTGACATTTAAAATCACTTAATATATTACTAACGATAATTAATGGTTATCAATAGTAATAGTTATGAATAATATAATAACAGATATAAAAGCTTTACAAGAAGAAACTTTACTAAACTTAAAGAGTTCAAAAGCCAATAACACAATAAGAGCTTACAAGTCTGATTTTAAAGACTTTGCATTATTCTGTGCTCAAAACGGATTCAAATCACTTCCTTCAGAACCTAAAATTATTTCATTATATTTAACACATTTGTCTACTAAAGAAGCCAAAATGAGCACTTTAAAAAGAAGATTAGTGTCGATTGGAGTTATTCATAAGTTACAAGGCCATTATCTAGATACAAAACACCCTTCTATAATAGAAAATATAATGGGAATAAAAAGAAGAAAGGGCAGTTTTCAAAAAGGTAAAAAACCACTATTAATCAACGACTTAAAAATGTTAATTAATGTAATAGATAAGAATCATAATGAGGAAATAATGAGAGTAAGGGACAGATCAATAATTCTAATTGGATTTTCGGGCGGTTTTAGAAGAAATGAAATAGTTTCTTTGGACTATGATGATTTAGATTTTGTATCAGAGGGACTTAAAATTAATTTAAAAAGATCAAAAACTGACCAAATTGGTGAAGGTTCAGTTAAAGGACTTCCCTACTTTGATAACTCGCAGTATTGCCCTGTGTTATCGGTTAAAAAATGGATTGAAATATCAAATATTGAGAAAGGTCCACTATTTAGAAGGTTTTCAAAGGGTTCTAAATTGACAGATAATAGATTAACAGATCAGACTGTAGCTCTACTTATTAAAAAATATCTTAAATTAGCAGGTATAGAAAGCAAAAATTATTCTGGTCATAGTTTAAGATCAGGTTTTGCTACATCAGCTGCAGAGTCTGGTGCAGAAGAGAGAAGTATAATGGCTATGACAGGTCATAAATCTACAGAAATGGTAAGAAGATATATTAAAGAAGCAAATTTATTTAAAAATAACGCTTTAAACAAAATAAAAATTTAAACATCAAAATTTATTTCAATAAAGTTGTGAATATCAAGCCTCTTGTAATCAACATTGTAAGGTATCCATCTATCAAGTTCATTAAAAATATCTATAGAAACAATATCGATAATTTTTTTATTAAATGATGCTGCTGTATGAACTATAAGACCGCTATGACTACTTATGCAAGAATTACTATAATAAATTAATGAAATAGTATCATCTAAACTTGGATCTTTAATGAATTCAATATTGGGTTTATTAAAGAGCTCTTTATTTAAAAATTCAAAAACTTTATTACCACCAATATTTGAAGAAACAACTAAGTTAGTAGACAAAGATAATTTAAGAAGTTTTTCTTTTAAATTAATAGAAACTGATCGTGGGAACTGTTCCCATCGCTGATCTACATGTATTAAGGAGTAGCCATTTTTAAAATTTGAAATTTTTTTTGCCTCATAAAAGGGCAGATAATGATTTTTTGAAAAAATTTTAATATTAAGTTTTTTAAGTAGATTAAGATATAAGGTTAAATAATGATAATTGATATTGTCAATGATATCATAATTTTCATAAGAAATTTCTGACTCATCAAAAAAAAAGTTAATAAAAAAATTTGGTCTTTTAATAAATATTATTTTATTTAAAATCTTCTTAGATTTTATAAATTTAATACAAACCTTTTTTTTAGCCCTAATTAAAATTGAAGAGAAGTATGAATGATTTTTTCCATCTAATTGAAAAATAAAATCAAATTCTTTAAAAAAAATAAATTTTATATTCTTTAATAAAAAAAAAAGTAATGGTTTTTTGAATATGATTAAATCCAAATCATTTTGGTAATATTCAGCAATAGATTTGTTATATTCAGAACAAACTAAAGTTATAGTGCTAGAAGGAAAATTAAGCTTTAAATTATTTATAATTGGAGAAATATTTAAAAGATCTCCCAATCTATCAGTTTTAAATATTAAAATTTTTTTCATTTTTTTTAAACTTAAAACCTTTTGAGGTTAAAAATTTTATATTTGCAACTATTTTAGACTTCTTATTAGATATTTCTAATAAAGGTTTCTTTTCTAGTTTATTACCAATAAGATTAATTATAGATTTTAAAGATTGCCCCCTACCGGATCCAACATTTAAAACGCCCGTAATTTCTTTACTAATAATAAAATTAATAACTCTGGATACAGTTCTTACATGTATAAAATCTCTAATAGATTTATCAATTTTAATTAATTGATTATTTTTAATCTTTTCAATCATATCTGGGATAAAAAAACTCCTAGGTTGATTAGGCCCATAAACATTAAATAATCTTAGAATTGAGTAATTTTCATAATTTTTTTGAATATATTCTTCTGATTTTAGTTTTATTTTTGCGTATAAGGAATTTGGAGCAATTCTGAAATTCTCTTTTATTTTATTATTCGCGTTTCCATAGATATGACATGTAGAGATAAAAATGAACATTGGTTTATATTTAAATTTATTGAAAAAATTTATAAGTGATTTGATAGAATTAAAATTTGTTTTAATGCATTCAGTTTTATTTTTTGAACATTTAATTCTAGATAAACCAGCAAAATTTACAAAATGAGTAACTTTATTTTTAATAATAAATTTTTTTAGTTCAGATATATTATTGATATTATTTTTGTAATGAATAATTTTATTTTTTTTTTTATAATTATTGTAAAAATGATTACCGATAAAACTTTTGTAACCGCTAATGGCAATAATTTTCATTAATTATAAAGATGAATAAATATTATCAGTTAAAAATTTTAATTTAGAATTTGTTATCTTTATGTTGTGCAAACCTAAAAAAAATGCTTTTTTATCTATAAGATCAGCATTAGGTAAATTATAATCAATCTTGATCTTATAAAGCTTAATGGAAGGCTGTTTAGCAAAGTTACCACTAATTATTGGTCGAGACATTATTCCTTTATTTTGCAAATTTTTCATTACGTATTGTTTATATTTTTTATCATTTGAATTTAAAATTATTGGTATACCAAACCAAGCAGCATTTGAATCTTTTTGATCTTTTAAAATTGTGAATTGATTGTTATATTTTTTATTTCCTAATAAAGAATTTTTAATTTTTAAAAAATTATATTTTCTAATGGATAAAATTTTTTTAATTCTTTTTAATTGTTCAAGACCGATAGCTGCATTTATATCTGTTGTTCTGACGTTAAAACCTGAATTTATAAAAATCCAATCTTTATCAATATGTTTATATTTTTTAGATAAACTCTTATTATTAATTAAGTCACGAGACCAACCATGAGATCTAAGAGATTTTAGTATTTCTAAATATTTCTTATTTTTAGTGCTAACCATTCCTCCTTCACCAGAAGTAATGTGATGAGAATAATAAAATGAAAAAGAAGAAAAATCACCAAAAGTACCTAGAGGTTTTTTTTTATAAGTAGATCCCAAAGCTTCACAGGTATCCTCTATCAAAATTATTTTATTCTTTTTACAAATATTTACTAATTTAGACATATCTGTGCAGTTTCCTAACGCATGAACAAGCATTAAGGCTTTTGTTTTTTTGTTAATTTTTTTTTCTAAGTCATTTAGATCAATATTTAATGTAGAGAGGTCAATATCTACAAATTTTACATTGAGGCCACTTTGTATTATAGGCCAAAGTGAAGTTGACCAACAAATTGCAGGTATTAAAACTTCGTCACCTGGTTTAAGTTTTTTCACCATTGGATTGATTAAGCATTGAAAAATTAATAAATTTGCTGAGGATCCTGAATTAACCATTAAAGAATTTGTTTTTAAAATTTTATCTTTAAAAAAAGCTTCTATTTGCTTTGTTTTAGGACCCATGGTAATTTTTTTTGATTTTAAGACTTTAATTGCAGAATTGATGTCAGCATTTTCAAGAACACTTTCTGTAAGAGAATAATTAATTTTATTCATGCTGTTCTTTTTCAATCATATCATCAACTAATTTATTAAAAGAATATTTTGGTTTCCATTTTAATAATTTTTTTGCTTTAGCGAAATCACCTATTAAATCATCAACTTCAGTTTCTCTAAAATATTTTTTATCTATTTTAATAATAATTTTATTATTTTCTTTATTTATGCCGACTTCATTAAGACCTTTGTTTTTCCACAATAATTTAATATTTAATTTTTTTGCACATATATTAATAAAATCTTTTACAGAATGTGAAGTTTTTGTTGCAACAACGAAATCATCTGGTTTTTTTTGTTGTAAGATTTTCCACATTGACTCGACATAATCTTTAGCATGCCCCCAATCTCTTTTAGAATATAGATTTCCGAGAATAAGATTTTTTTGTTTACCTTGTTTAATTCTTGTTAATCCCTGGACAATTTTTTTTGTAACAAAATTAACACCTCTACGAGGCGACTCATGATTGAATAATATACCATTACAAGCATGTAAATTATAAGCTTCTCGATAGTGGATAACAGAGTGATAAGCAAAAACTTTAGATATTGCATAAACAGATCTTGGTTTAAATAAAGTGTTTTCATTTTGCGGAGGTTTTGATTTTCCAAACATTTCAGAACTTGATGCTTGGTAAAATTTAATTTTTTTCTTTTTATAATGTCTAATAATTTCAAGCAATCTTAAAGGACCTAAGGCATTTACATCTGAAGTATATTCTGGAATTTGAAATGAAATTTTAACATGACTTTGAGCCGCAAGATTATATATTTCATCAGGATTTATTTCATTTATTATTCTATTTAACGAGCCTACATCAGATAAATCTCCATGATGCATTGTTAGGTTTTTATTATTAAAATTAACACTATCAAATATATGATCAATTCTACTTGTATTAGGTGTAGAGGTTCTTCTTTTGATACCATGAACTTGATATTTTTTTTTAATTAAAAATTCTGCTAAATAAGATCCATCCTGACCAGTTATACCAAGAATAAGAGCAATTTTTTTCATTTTTTTAAATAACACAATTTTTCATCAAAAGACATTTTAAAATTATATTTTTGTGAAAGAAATTCTAATTCACTTGGTGATAATACATTATCTTTATTACCATTAATTTCTTTTAACTTAAAAAAAAATAATTTTTTAAATGAAAAAGACAATTTAGGCTTTAAATTTTTAAACCATTTCATTCCATTAATCGATGTAATCAACATTCCATTGGTGTTAATTGATTTAAAAATACTTTGCATCATAAATTCAAAAGACAATTTACAACAACTATAAGATTTCAAATTTGTATCTATTATAAGATCAAATTTATTTTTTTTTAAAAAGTTATTAAAATCAATAGAATATTTATCAAATAAAAAGAATTGGTAGTTTAGTAAATTCAAGGATTTTGCTTTTTCAATTTCTTTTTGAGATATTGTAATGCCAGTAATTTTATTTTTATTGGAGAATTTTTTTGCAAAATAAGAGTTTCCTATACCTAAGTGAAGAATAGATCTGTCTACAATATCTTTATTATTATCTAAAAAATTTATTATTTCTAATTCATCAGAAGTAACTTCTCTGTTTTCCCAATAAGTATAAGACTTATCAAAAAAATTATCTTTTTTACAATTACAAATATAATGCATTGTTTTTATATTTCATGTCTTCATAAAAGGTTTCTAATTTTAAACAAATTTTTAATGAAGAAATATTTTTACCCATATCTATTCTTGGTATTAAAAATAGATTATGTTTGTTAAGGTCATAACGAGATCTATTAATTGTTACAGCTCTTTTAAATTTATTTTTAACAACGTCATATACTAACTTGTTCACTTTTCCAAAAGGATAGCAAAAATTTTCTATTTCTATTCCAAATTTATCCTCTAATTTTTTTTTTGAAAAATCGATATCATTTTCTAAATCTGATTTATTTAATTTGGTTAAATCATTGTGGTTATGTGAATGTGATCCGATAAGCATTCCATTGCCTAACCATTCATTAATGTCTTCTATCGTCATTAAATCTTTAGAAATAAAATTATTTTTTAAAGCATCCCATGTATTTTTTTTGCCAATTAAATTTGAAACTAAGAAACAAGTAGCTTTGAAACCATATTTTTTTAATATCGGTAAAGCGTGACTACATATATCTTTATAACCGTCATCAAATGTAATTATTATTTGTTTTTTTTTATTTTTATCAATTTTATCAAAACTTGTTGTCTCGAAACCTCTTTTTTTCAAAAAAATAATTTGTTTTTCAAATTCATTAATTTTCAAAGATAAATCAGATTTATCGCTACTAATTGAATGATAAACTAAAATAGGTACTTTCATTATTAATATAAATCAAAATTTATTATAAAAAATTTTCCCAATAATATTTCTTTTTAATTTCATATGTTTTGTTGATGATAAATTCAGCTATAATTGTAGAATTAAAATGTTTAAAATACTTGTCTCTGCCTTTTTTTGAAATAACTTTTCTAATTTTATCATCTCTAGTGTATTTTAAAATTTTTTCTGACAAGTCAATTTTATTATTGTAAGTGATGATTTCATTTTTTGTAAAAAAGTTTCCTATTTTAGTTTTAACATCAATCATAACTAGTAAACCATTACCTATTAATTGTGAAAAACGATCGCTACTATAGAAATTAGATGGTTTACCTTGACTTAAATTAAGACCAATTTTATTTTGTGATATTGAAATTAAATAATCCTCAGACCAAATAGGTTGAATATTGTTAAGTCCATAATAGTCAAATTTAATATTAGGAGTTATTTTTATTAAATCGTTTATAAAATGTTCTCTTGTATCAACTTTACCTTTTTTTAATATTCCTCTATGAACTCCATGACTCATAGCAAAAAAAACATCACTTTTATAAAATTTATTATTGTATGTTTTTAATTTCTCCAATGATGGATCAACACAATTAGGCATATAGTATGCAGGTTTCTTTTTATCAAAATTTAGAGATTTAGGATCGGTAGTGCAAAAGTTGGCGTCCATTAAATGCATTTTTTTTGTAAATCTAACTTTATTTGACTTCCATTCACCATCCATTCTATCAAGGAACCATTGACACATTTTAATATTTGGATGATTTTTTTTGATGAATTCTATAGTTTCATTATCTATTAAATCAGCATGACCAAATACGATTAAATCAGGCATATAATTAATGACAGTTTCTATAAATTTTGTATTCAATTTTTGGGCACCCTTAAGATCGGTAAGTTTTCTAGAATAGCTGACAATATCTCTATCACTTAACTCTAACACACTATGATTTAGTCTTATAAATCCGTTATTTATTCTTCGACCACTATTATAAAATAATCTGCCATTATGTCTTTCATTGAAATTAGTTATATGGAGTATTTTTAATTTTTTTTTATTTTTTAATAAATTAATGTGTAGTGAATTCCTCAATAAAGTTGACCTATAATCATCAATTTTTTTAGATATATAATTATCAGTTAGATAAAATTTACTTAAAGTTTTTTTTTGTATTTTTAATAATTTTTGTTTATCTATAATTAAACGTTCGATTTCTTTAAATAATATCCTTGAATCTAATTTAGTTAAAATAATGCCATTACTTATTGTTTCTGGTAAACCACCACGATCAGAAATTATTACTGCACAACCTCTACTTGAAGCTTCTAAGCTAGTTCTTCCAAATGGCTCGTTCCATCTAGAACAAACAACAGCTATATTTGTTTTTTCAAAATTTTTTAAAACTTCATTATGATTTTTGAAACCTAGTATATTTAAATTTTTATGATTAAAATTAAATTTTTCTCTAGGCTCGTCTCCTATAACATGTGCTTTCCATGAAGGATATTTGTCTAAAATTTTTATAATAGCTTTACCAAAAATGTCATAACCTTTAGCTGAATTTAATTTACCGACAAAAGAAATTAAATTTTCTTTTTTTTTAAAAGTAATTTTCTTTTTATCAATTGATTGATAGATAACTATAAGTTTTTCTGATTTTTTGTATGTTAAAGGTATTTGCTTTATAAATTGATTTTTAGACCAATAACTATTAAATATTATTTTATTACATGAATTAATTAATTCAATTTTTTCATTCACTGTCTTTGATCCAAGCATTGTGTTTGGGTCATTATGAAAATATAGAACTAACTTTTTATTCAAAAAATTGATTTGTGAAATATAATTTGGTCTATTGTGAACCTCAATTAAATCAACATCACTATTTTGTGTTTTAATAAAATTTTCAATATATTGTTTAGTTTGACTTGAAAAAATATTTTTTTTTAAACTTATATCTATGTAGTTGTTGCTTAAATAATTTTTATAATCTGTAGAACCAAATACAGTTATATTGGATTTAAATTTACTCAATTTTGTTGTTGAATTAACAAATAAAGATACAGCACCAGGATATTCTGGTGAATAATTTTCTTTATAAGGTAAAAGTATTGAAATTTTCATTTATAAGAATTTTCTAATATTATTTTGCGTTCTTTCCTGTTTTTTTTTAACTTATATTCAAAGGACATTGCTTCACTTTTATTTTTAAATGTTTTTTTGAAAATTAGTATCCATTTATGACCTTTTGTAGATTTAGCTCCTTTGTTACTGTTATGCTTTGCTAATCTTTTGGCAATATCATTTGTATAGCCAACATAAGTTTTAATAAACTTAGTTGACGCTGTTTTTAGCATATATACGTAAAACAACATATAAGTGGCGGTCCCTGGGGGAATCGAACCCCCCTTTGCAGGATGAAAACCAGCTGTCCTAACCGATAGACGAAGGGACCATTGAGGGGTCTTTTATTTTAAAAGTTCATATAATTCAAGAATTATTAACTTAAAGAATTATATCCTTAATATTTAATTGAATTGTTTTTTTGTTATTCCAAAAATTTTCATGAATTTGAGCAATAATATTAATCTTTTTATTATAAGTTAACAAATATTTACCAATTTCATTATTTAAGCAGTTAAAGCAAATAGTTTTAATTGATGATCCCCCTCTGTCAGGCTTGATTATAGCAGACACATGTTTTTTGTTAATTATATCTGTTTTAATAATTTTTACATTTTTAATTAAGAAAAATGGTAGTTGATTAAAATTTCCAAATGGACCTAATTTATTAAGTTCTTTAATAAAATCTAAATTTATTGCAGATGTAGATATCTCTCCATCATAATAATTTTTACTTTTTGTGTTAGAATTTTTATTTAAAAAATCTTTTTGAATAAAATCATCTAAAATATTAATATTATTTTTTTTTATTGTAAATCCAGCAGCCATATTATGACCACCTCCTTTTTCAATAATTTTTTTTTCGATTAACAATTTTATCAACTGACCTATATTATATGTTGTTGTAGATCTTGCGATGCTTTTAATATATTATTAGAATTGGTAATAACGATTGAAGGTTTGTTAAAATAATCTTTTAATCTAGAAGCAATAATACCAATTAGTCCCTCATTTAGTTATTTTTATAATAGACTATAACATTCTTATCTTCGCTTTTAATTTTCTCAAAATCAATTTCATCTAAAATATTTTGTTCTATTTTTTTTCTTTTATTATTAAGATTAATTAATTTAAGAGATCTATCTTTAATAATTTCATGATCATCTGAAGATAATAATTCAACACCATATTTTGAGCAATTAAGTCTACCNCCAGCATTAATTATTGGACCAATCANAAAGCTTAAATCTTCAANTGTTATTTTTCTTTTAATATTGTGNTGGTCAAATATAAAACTTAGTGCTGTATTATTTTTTAAGTTAAAATNTTTTAAAGTATTATGTGCTATTTTTTTATTAATTTTTCTCAATGGCATCACATCACAAACCGTCGCAAGCAATACATAGATCAAATAATTAGATAAT
>JGI20158J14315_10003489_pt1 | contig 10433 bp, 8 predicted proteins | sample COG_08_FD_14315 | JGI IMG/M metagenome (IMG submission 14315)
AAGGCCAAGGGACTATTTGGCAAAGCCGAGTCCTTGTTTTATTCCCTTTCTGCCCTGGGCACAGATGCCAAACGAATTTATGCGGCTTTACTGGAGCACCCAAGTGCGAGTATGCGAGCTCAGGCATGGGTACGTCACCTATCCCTTTCTGAAGGTTGGAGGAATCCTTCGAGTTGGAGGGATGCATTGCAGGATCGAGATCTTAAAGTGAGAAAGGCGGTGCTATCCCTTCTTCGTGGACGGGTTGAACAAATCAATCGGAATGAATTATCATATCTGATTAAAAGCCGCCATGTCGAGGTACGGTCCTTTGCATCGGAACTTTTATTGGTTGCAGAAAAAGAGGTGGTTAAGGAATGTTTTTTTGATCTGCTAATCGATGAGGACTCTCTCGTTCGCTCAACTACTTTGCGAGCCCTTGCAAAGATTCAGGCAGATGGATGGGTAGACCTGCATGCCCGCTCATTAAAAGATAAGGATTATGCTATTCAACGGGCCGCTATGGATGGATTGCTGGGTGATCAGAAAGTGGGTGTGCCTGCCTTGCTCAAATATTTACGCCAATATCCAGCTGAAAGAATTAGTACATTGGCCCGAAAAGAACTTCAACAAATGGGAATAAATCCATGAGGCTTTGTCTACTATTTTGTTTTTCCGTATGGATAGCCGTTTTTTCTCACGGCCAAGATTCATCGGTTCAGATAGATAATGCCGGGGCCGTTCGGATCATGCAGTTACGCAGGGATGGACCAACGCGGGTTCGTTACCCAGATGCACTGCCCAGCCTGCTCGAACTAATGAATGAACGATCCCTTGCCAATTTTGATCCCGATCCCCTTTTTATCGAATCCTTGGCAGATGAGAGGCTGTTTGAACATCCCATCCTCTATGTAAATTGTGACGAACTTCCCAATTTTGATTTTTCTTCCGAGGAAAATGAAGCTTTGCGTAGGTATATGAAACTTGGCGGATTTGTTTACCTCGATGCTGGCATCAAGGCATCCTTTCTTGGGACTGATCTTGGACACAGTTATGCAGCTTGGGAAGAACGGGATGAAGTTCGTCAATGGTTTCAGCAATTACTTCCTGATNAGCCCTTCTCTCCTTTGCCCNGAAATCATGAAATATTCCGAACTTTTTACAAGGGCTTGCCTGATAACGAATATTTGCGCTTGGAAGAAGACCAAAAGCGTCTGCCCGATACCGTGCTCACTTTTGTGGAACAGGAAAAGTGGCCCCAGGGTACCTACTCTATGGTCGGAATAAAAGTAAATGACCGACTTGCCTGTGTTGCCTCTCCCATCTGTGCGATGGGGTGGGGTAGGGACGAATTCGGTGCCTGGATACCCCCCATTTCTTTTCGGGTTCGTGAATCAGCCGAAGATTTTGATGAGACCCTACAGGTTGCCTCCTTTGCCGGACAAACTTACGAAGTTACCCGTGAAGATGGGTTGAAAGATGAAATCTATTTAGTTCCGGGGAAACGTCCGCTCTGGGTAAAAGAACCCACTGGTCGCTGGAGAATCTTTAAATATTATTCAGGGGAAGAAATAAGCAATTATGCACACTCCTTTTATGCCCGTTTGGGCATGAATGTTTTTCTTTATGCCTTGCTAAACTAGAAAATTTATCGATTAGCTAGATATTTATGAAGGAAGAAGATATTTTCCCCACCCCGCCAGAAGCACCCGATCCCACACTTTGGGAAAGGGTCAGTGGCTCGCCTTATTTTTGGTGGTTTGTGGCTATGTTCCTGTTGGGACTTTTGGTCGTGTTGTTACCCTCCCAGTGTTCCTTCGATGGACTACAGTTTGCACAGGAGGAAGCCGAGGACCTTGATGCGGCTCCTTTTGTTGATCAAAATGAAGAGCTTCANCAACGGTTGGATGGATTGTGGTACAAAAAAGCCGATGATCTCCCCTATACGGGATTAGGCGTTACCTTTCACCAGAACGGTCAGAAAAAGACCCGTACTAAATTTTCCGAGGGCTTGGCTATCGGTCTGATCGAGGAATGGGATAACAACGGTTCATTACTTGGGCCCCAATTCAAAAACGAATTCAAAAGATAGCCTGAATTATTGGCGGTTGGAAATATCTTTGAGTGCAGAGAAGCTCTTCGTCTTCTTTTCTTGCGGGCCTAACCTGGCATGAACCAAGGAGGCTCCTAGTAGCATGGGAGCAACTAAATTGATAATGGGGAATGTCCAAAGAAAAGTAGCCACCGTTCCATGTGCTAACTTTCCAGGCTTCTTTTGCCTAACCTCCCGGGGTAGGCGAAGTTCGATGAGTTGTCCGTATTCCCGGCTTAGCAGGTAACCACCCAATAAAAATTGCAAAACCAGGCCGACAGGGGGAATAAAATACCCAACGAGCAGTAGAGGGGATGCCAATAGGTAAATAAAAAGACTCCAAACAATGAAGCGCAGGGAAGAAATGGTCGACTCGATGATACCAGGTGGTTTGATCCATGCAGAGTCTGGGTAATGTTGTTCTCGTACCGCATCGAGAGCATCATCAATAAAGATACCCAGAAAAGCAGCGTATACACTGGCGAGAAAGAAATAGCCAAGCACGCCGATAAAAAAAGTACCTACAACTACCGCGACTGCTTCGAGCCATCCATCTGTCCAACTCATCCAACCGCTTAAATTGTTCGAAAAAGAATCAACCATTCGAAAAATAAAGGCACCGCCAATCAGGATAGTTATGAAGATTGCACCCAGGCTAAGAATTGTGGCCCATAAAATTGGTTTCCATAACCGGGGATCAGATAGTTGGGAAAAAGAGAGTGTGAAGTCGCGTATCATCAAATTTTATGGTGTATATTCATTCTTTCCTGTTCGCAAATTGGCAAGGTTTTTAGAGTAGATATAATTTTCAAGTGGACAAGAGGGTAGTTGATTCTAATAGATTGAAGTGTGGAAATGGAAATTGGGAAAAATGGCTGACCATAAATATACGGCGGACACCATCAAGTCGCTCGACTGGAAAGAGCACATACGACTGCGTCCAGGCATGTACATTGGAAAACTTGGAGACGGGTCTTCCGAGGATGATGGTATCTATGTTTTACTCAAAGAGGTCTTAGATAATTGTATCGATGAATTTGTCATGGGTTTTGGCAAACAGATCGATGTGGAGTGCGATGGACAGGTAGTTACAGTGCGCGATCTTGGCAGAGGAATTCCTTTGGAAAAATTGCTCGATTGTTCGAGCAAGATCAACACGGGTGCAAAGTATGATTCCGAAGCTTTTAAAAAGTCTGTTGGGCTCAACGGGGTAGGCATTAAAGCGGTAAACGCTCTTTCCAGTATCTTTGAAATCCAGGCATTTCGTGAGGGAGAGACCCGTAGAATCGAATTTGCCGCCGGAGAAGTTCAGTCGATCGACAAAAAAAATAAGTCCACAAATGAAGACAACGGGACTATGATTTCCTATGTTCCGGACGAGTCCATGTTTAAGAAGTATCGTTACCGTAACGAATATGTGGAACGTATGCTTCGCTACTACACTTATCTTAATCGTGGCCTAACTATCCGCTACAATGGAAAACGTTTTCGCTCCAAAGATGGGTTAAGAGATTTACTCGAAGAGAACATTTCCGAGACCCCTTTATACCCTATCATTTATATTGAAGGTCATGATATAGAGGTGGCATTTACTCACCTCGATCAATACGGAGAGGATTATTTTTCCTTTGTTAATGGCCAGCACACAACTCAGGGAGGAACCCACCAGGCAGCCTTTCGCGAAGCGGTGGTCAAGACGATCCGGGATTTTGTAAAAAAGAATTTTGATGCGGCTGATGTACGCAGTGGAATTGTTGCGGCTATAAGTGTAAAGGTACAGGAACCGGTTTTTGAATCCCAGACCAAGACCAAGCTTGGCTCACTTACTGTATCTCCAGATGGTGAGACTATACGTACATTCGTGGGCAACTTTCTCAAGGAGAAGTTGGACAATTATTTGCACAAGCATCCGGAGGTTGCTGATGCACTCCAACAAAAAATCCAACGGAGTGAGCGTGAACGTAAGGAACTTAAGGGCATTCAAAAAATTGCCCGCGAACGGGCCAAAAAGAGCAAGGTGCATAACCGCAAACTTCGTGACTGCCGTATTCATTTGAGTGGTAAAAACAAAGAGCGTTTTAAAAGCACTTTATTTATTACCGAAGGAGATTCTGCAAGCGGATCGATTACCAAGGCCCGGGATGTACAGTTTCAGGGTGTGTTCAGTTTGAAGGGTAAACCACTCAATACTTTTGGGCTTACCCGCAAGGTGGTCTACGAGAATGAGGAGTTTAATTTAATCCAGGCTGCCCTAGGAATTGAAGAAGATTTAGAGGGTTTGCACTACAATCAGGTAGTCATTGCCACCGATGCCGATGTCGACGGAATGCACATTCGTTTGCTCCTCATCACTTTCTTTCTTCAATTTTTCCCTGAATTGATCCGTCAGGGACACTTATTTGTTCTGCAAACTCCTTTGTTTCGAGTGCGAAATAAGAAAACCACCCTCTATTGTTACGACGATACTGAACGCGAAGCCGCCATTAAGACACTGGGAAGAAATCCTGAAATTACCAGGTTTAAAGGACTGGGAGAAATTTCTCCGGACGAATTTAAACACTTTATTGGTGATGATATTCGTTTGGACCCAGTGAAGATAGATGCCAATGAATCCCTCAAGGAGATGCTCAAATTCTTCATGGGAAAAAACACCCCAATCAGGCAGGAATATATTATCCGAAATCTTCGTTTTGAGCACGATATTTTAGAGGAGGAAGAGGAAGATGAGGAGAATGGAAAAGCGATCCTTCCCAAGAAGAGTAAAAAGACTGAGGCTTCCAAAACGGAAATGGCCGAAAGTGCGGCTGCCTGAATCCTTTTGTAAATGAGTTCCGACCAAATCAATACCAATGAAGATTCGGGCGGGGTTCCCGAGGAAGAGGTAGATGGGGCTGATGAGTCGTCGACCAAGGAAATTGTAGCCCGTAGGTTTGATCCCGAAGCCTTGGCTCTTGAGGGACCAAAGAGAGGGGATGACGATGCAATCTATGTTGATGATATGTACGGTGATTGGTTTCTTGACTATGCATCCTATGTTATTCTCGAACGGGCTGTACCTCATGCAGATGATGGATTAAAACCTGTTCAGCGCCGAATTCTTCATTCTATGAAGGAGTTGGATGATGGCCGATACAACAAGGTGGCCAATGTCATAGGCAATACCATGAAGTACCATCCTCATGGCGATGCTTCTATTGGAGATGCCATCGTACAAATCGGTCAGAAAGATTTGTTAATTGATCCTCAGGGGAATTGGGGGAATGTACTTACGGGTGATTCTGCAGCAGCTCCCCGGTATATTGAGGCTCGGCTGACCCCCTTTGCACTGGAAGTAATTTTTAGTCCCAAGGTGACTACCTGGGCATCTTCTTATGACGGTCGGAACAAGGAACCGGTAACCTTTCCTACAAAATTTCCTTTATTGTTAGCCCAGGGAGCCGAAGGAATTGCGGTCGGTTTATCCACCAAGATTCTTCCGCATAATTTTCTCGAGATCATCGATGCGATGATTGATGCCCTGCGCAAGAACCCGATTGATTTATTACCCGACTTCCCACAGGGAGGTATGGCTGATTGTACTGCTTACAACGGGGGGGCAAGAGGCGGTCGTATCAGAGTACGTGCGAAAATTGAAGTGGTAAAAAAACACCTGCTTAAAGTTGTGGAGATTCCTTTTAGCACGACCACTACAAGCCTGATCGACTCGGTACTTGCTGCAAACGATAAGGGTAAAATTAAAATTTCCAAAATCGAGGATAACACCGCAGAGTTTGTGGAGATTATGATCCATCTGCCCTCCACTGTATCTGCGGAAGAGGCCATGCCTGCTTTGTATGCCTTTACTGATTGTGAGGTNAGCCTCGCCCCCAACGCCTGTGTGATTAAGGATAATCATCCCCAATTCCTTTCCGTTAATGATTTGATCAAATCATCTGCCGATCTGACTCGGGATTTACTTGGACAGGAGCTTGAAATCCGTCTCGCTGAGTTGCAGGAGAAGTGGCACTTTTCATCCCTTGAAAAAATATTTATCGAGAAAAGAATCTATCGGGATATTGAAAAGGAGGAGACTTGGGAGGGGGTAATTTCTGCGGTGGATAAGGGCTTGAAGCCTTACATTAAAATTTTTCGCCGATCTATCACTCAGGATGATATTCTCCGCTTGTTGGAAATTCGTATCAAGCGGATATCCAAATTCGATTCCTTTCGTGCGGATGAAGTTATCAAAGGTTTTGAAGATGAAATTAAAGAGGTCGAAGGATATCTTGCACAGCTCACCCGTTATGCTGTTCGTTATCTCAAGGATTTAAAAAAGAACTATGGCAAGGGGAAGGAAAGAAAAACCGAAGTTTGTCGTGAGGAGGATGGTTCGCTTGCTCCCTTTGATAGAATCAATGCTGCACAGGTGGTTGTGGCCAATGAAACCCTATACCTAAACCGGAAGGATGGATTTGCTGGGTATGGGCTGAAAAAAGACGAATCGATTGAGAAGTGTTCAAACTTGGATGATGTTATTGTCTTTGGAAAAGATGGAATTATGAAGGTGATGAAAGTTGCCGAGAAAATGTTTGTGGGTAAATCTCCTTTGCGGGTTAATGTTTTCCGAAGAGATGAGGAAAAGGTATATAACCTTGTCTACAGGGATGGGCAGAGTGGTCGTTTGTATGCGAAGAAATTTAAAATAGGCGGGGTAACCCGCGATAAGGAATATCCTTTGTTTAAGACTCATTCCCGGTCCCGTATCTTTTTCTTTGCCGTGCATGACAATGAAAAGAAAAACAGTCGTATTCTTGTACACCTTGATCCAGAGCTTAAACGAATCAAGGAAATGGTCATTGAACTCGACTTTGCATGGCTTGATTTACAGGGCCGAGGAGCAAAGGGTAGTACCCTGACCGCTCATAAGGTCGACCGGGTGGTTAATGCACCCAAAGAAAATGGAGATGATGAAGATTCGGATGAGAACTCTGGGAAAGGGGAAAACAAAATTTCTCCACCTAAAGAAAAAAAAACTCCACCTAAAGAGAAACCTGTAGTTGCTAAGAGCGATGATAAAAAACCTCTTTCTCAGGAAAAAAAGGGGGAGCCCGATCGTAAAGATTCCTCAGATGGCAAAGACCCAAAGAGCCAGGCAACCTTTGAGTTTTAAGAGTTCATCAAGAAGCATGGTTTTTTAATCTTCCAAAANAACCTGTCCTTTTATGTTCAATTCCGTGCCCAGTGAGGAAGTCTATCGAAAACTTCTCCACGGGATTGTCATTGTTCTTCCCTTNGGGGTTTTTTACGGCCCAANTATTTNCGCAGTNGAACGGTCGTTTTTTTTATTCCTTTCGTTGGGACTGCTTTTGTATTCCTTACTTACTGAGTTTATTCGTTTTCGCTACCCTCCATTTGGCAGGTGGTTTTTTGCAACTTTTGGATCGATGCTTCGGGAGGAAGAAAAAACACAAATAAGTGGAGCAACTTATATGGCTGGAGCCACTTTTCTATGTGCATGGTTGAGTACTATCAGCGAAAGTTTTGCGGCTTGTTCATGTCTGTCGCTTACCCTTTTTATTCTGGGAGATGCTGCAGCTGCTCTGGCTGGTAAATCAATAGGTCGTATTCGTATAGGTAAAAAAACCTTAGAAGGTGCAATTGCCTGTTTTCTACTTTGTATGGTTCTTGCTTACTGGGTCTTTCCAATTCTGCCTGATTTTTTGGAAAAGTGGGGTGGGGCATTTTATCTTTGGCAGGCCGCATGTGTGGCAGCCATGATTTCATTACTCGAATTGTTTCCCGTTCAAACAGGAAAAGTCAGATGGAATGATAATTTGTATGTTCCAGTTGTCGTTACACTGATTGCCGCGGTGATTCGTTAATATTCATATCCAACGATCCTGGAAGGAGCCGATGTAAATAGGGTCTCCTTCTTGTAGGCATGGAATGATTGAAAGTTTATCCTGTTTGATACCAAAAATTGCCCGTTGTTCAAAAGCACGGCCCCAAGCCAATGATTTTTTTTCTGATGCATTAGTAAAAAAGCTTGGTTCTTGGTGATTTAAATCAATGGATACCCCGGTTATCGCAAAGCAATCAAATCCAGATAGTCTAATCTGTTCCTTAAGTTTTTGGTTTCGTAGTCGGTTCTCGATCTCGGATAGTTGAAGATCCATGGGATTATAAGCAGTAATGATATGGCCTTCTTGGGGCCATGAGTCCTCAGCATCATTTCTGCAAAACCTCGTTTCAAAATAAGCGGGGTTCATTCGTTTTTGTCCTGTTTGGTAGAGATTCCAAATAGATTGATCACTTGTCTGACAAATTTCTTTTGCCCAGTTTGTGGACATGCTCCGTACCAGTCACTCAAATATTCCTCGAATGTTTTACTTTGCCCATTTTGTGAATGGTTTAGCCAGGAGCATGCGGACCATGCCGATCTTGGATTTTGTTCAATGATGCTGAGTAATTTCACAGCTATCCAAAGGTTTTGTTTTCGCAGACCAGCATTTCTCGAGAGGGCAATACGGTTTTCTCTCCACCACGAAGGCAGTTGGAAGTTTTCCGGGCATGAACTACCTTTTATTCGATCAATCCTGTATTTGACGAATTCAGGAGCATAGGATTTCCAGTTTGGGTAAGGGGGAGAAGTAGACCATAAAACGGATAGGCTTTTTAATGCGTAAAGCGAGGCCGCTTCACAGAGGCTTTCTTCAAACCATTGGTTCGATTGATTACTATGCTCGAAACCGCATATAATATGACCAAGTTCGTGGGCGAATTGAAAGACATATTGACACCAGTATCGATTCTTTGTTCCGAGCTTTATTTGCAATTCTCCATGCTTGGTTCTTTGATGGAGAATGATGGGCGAACCATTAGTTGTGGAAATTAAAATCTTTAAGCCTGTTAGGTTCGGAACTAAGGGAATAAATTGATCAGCTGTCGTTTGTAAAACCGCGATTACTTCTTTATCGGATGCATCTCCCCAAGTATTTTTCTTTAGTGCTATTTCAAACGCCTCCGTTTTTAAACTAAGCAAAAATAAAAGGAGAAAAGGAGGAAGTGCTCCTCGGAGTAATTTCACAAATTAGATAGATTATTCTGGTGAATGAGTATCTTCTCTTTCGTGACCCAAATAGGAAGAGGTTGAATAATCATAAAAAATAGGCAGTCCATCCTCTGACTTCACGAAGTATAACCAATCTGCTGCTTCATCTTTATAGAGGTAGGGCCAAATATCTGCCTTTGTCCATAACCAACCGTGCTCGCCAGACCACAGCCAAACGCTTCCATTTTGACTCGAAGAAGAATATAGCCAACCAAGTTCGGCATGGTGTAGCCAGCCTTTTTCATAATAGATAAATGTTCCTATTTTATACGGTTTTTATTTTGATACACGGAGTATGATGTGGTGCACACACTAGAATCTGATTCTGTATAGCTTAGGGGTCAATGAATATTAGTAGGTGGAAAGAGTGAATTGTTCTCTGTAAATATAATCATAAAATCCTTGATGTGCTGACTTTGATCTTACTTTCATTAAAATCTTTATTAAAAAAAAAACTTAATACCCAAGTCTAATATTTAAATGTTTATACTTTATGTAATTAGCACTGAGGGCTAATTTAATACCTAATATTTATTTTCGGAAATAGTTCACCGAAAAAAATCTGTATTATCTGTCTATCCGCTTGCGAATAAACTACTTTGGAAATAACAATTAGCCTTATGGATATTTGTTATCATCGTTTTTCTTTGTCCCTACTGTTCATGTATTTTGGCACCATATTTCAAAGTTTTGGTGAAGATAAGAACATGTCCCTGTGGATTAGTTCCTTTCAGGATCAGTCCTATTACGAACAGATGGCTGAGATGTATGCCGAAAAGTCAGGCAGTAAGATTAATTTGCAGGTCGAGGCCTATGGGTTTAGGGAAATGCCGGACAAGCTGGGTGCTGTGATGAGAACAGGGGAAGGAGCACCCGATTTGGTGCAGTTGGATGAGACCTTTTTTGGGGTATTTCTTAACGGCCCACCCCCTTTTGTTGATTTAACTAAAAAAATTCGGAAAGCTCAGCTAAACAAAACTTTGCACAAACAAAGATTGGAGGTTTTTACTTACGAGGGGAAGACATATGGTGTTCCCCAGTCTCTGAGCGCTTTGGTGCTCTATTACCGCAAGGATATGTTTGAGGATTTTAATATCCAACCCGAGGACATTACCACATGGGAAGACTTTGCGAAAGTTGGTGAAAGATTGATGAGCGAGAACGGGCAAAGGTTTCTTGCCTTGGATGGCACACTGTTTGATTCCCTGCTCCGCCAAAAGGGGAGTGATTTATTTGATGCCAAGGGAAATTTTATACCTGATGAAGGATATT
>JGI20158J14315_10003490_pt1 | contig 10428 bp, 12 predicted proteins | sample COG_08_FD_14315 | JGI IMG/M metagenome (IMG submission 14315)
TAATATGTTAATCAAGGGAGAGTTCGACACGCTAGACAGTAGCGTTATCCAAAATATAAATTATGTAGGTAATCTATTTAAAAAGGAATCAAATTTATTTGTAACTTTTAATAATGGAACTATTTACGATTATAAGAATGTTACCTTTAGAGATTTTTGGAAGTTGCGAAAAGCTAACAAAAATACTAAGAGCGTAGGAAGTTTATTTAATGCACTCATTAAAAGTAATACAAGTTACGAATATAAAAGGGTTAGGTAATATACTAACCCTGCAAAACTGAAAGGGGTTTAAATGCTTTTTGCGTTAGACCAAATTCTAAAAGACTACCACGACCAACAAGCGAAACGAAAAGAAGAAGAACCTAATTAGGTTCTTTTTCTATTTAATTCTGACTAATTCTGATCTATATCTACACCCCTTAATAAGTCGAATTCGACACTTTTAAAATAGATTCTGTTCATAGAATCTAACTCAAAAAAAATTTTCAAATATACCAAAATTCTAAATAACTTGTCACTAGTAACTTATGTAATGAAAAACATTATAAAAGTCTTAGTGACCGATATCAAGGAACTAAGCGACTTAGACAAAAAACGACTAATAATATTTCATAATAAATATGAAGTATACGATAAATGGATAATGCGACTAGCATTTTTTCAAATGTTAATTCTAGGGTTCGGATTCGGCTTCTTCATTAATGAAGTTTTTGGATTCACTAACATAGCCATGGGGTTCATTCTTTTAAGTTGGTGGAGTTCTAAAGTTTAGGACTCTACTACTTAAATGATACAGAAAAAAAAATACAGATTATTTTATATTTGACTTGCATATAAAATTCAAAGTACTAATATTATTTATATAAGTTAAGCAAATAAAACATAGGAGAAAAAAAAATGAATAACTTAGAAATGACTATCAAGACAGAAGACCAAATAAAAGAACAAGCTAAAAAATTAGCTAACCATTACAACGCTAGTAATTGTGAACTCATGGATAGACCAATAGAAGTTCATGAACTCTACAAAGAAGACGCAGAGGGTGTTATATGGGAACTAGTGGAAGTTATACCTAACAACTCAAAAAGTTGTCCTAAGGTTCATAATTCAGCCACTGCAGTTTATAGAGTCTTCGAGGGTGCTTTAGGTTATGACCTCTAAGCATAAAGTCTATTTGATTAGTTCGGGTGTAATAACCCGAACTGTTCAATTAGCATATATTGATTTTGTGAAGTCTATACATAAAGACGACATAGAAATTAAAGATATGAGAACAGAAAAAACATTTATAAAAGTAATCGAATATAAAAATATAAAGGTAGGTTAAAAATGTGTAAGCACGAAAAAAAATTAGGAAGATTCGAAAAGTTCGGAGAAGTTTACCACTTATGCACGAATTCTAATTGTGGTTATTTAGAGTTATGGAGTAAATTCGAAAAGAAAATGATAGCCGAGGAATTAGATTTTTTCGGTAACAAGTTAGCCGAGGTATAAAAATGAAAGTAAAAGAATTTATAAACAAGTTAGATTATGCCATGGGGTTCTTACAGAATGACGAAATGTTCGGAGAAATGTTTCTCCAGGGTTATTTTGACGACCATTCAGAATGTTATGAAGATTCTAATTATGGGGGGTGCATATTATGTATTATGAATCTACCCACTAGAAAAGTAACAATTAATGACCTAGTGGAATTAGAGAAAGATTTTAAAGAATATGAAAATCATTTTCATATTGCTTATGAAAATTATCTAGCTCAATGGTAAATTAATTAAGACTATAGAACCCTTGAACTGTAAAAAGTTTAAGGGTTTTTTTTTATGGGGTAGGGTGTACCGAGTTAGATTCTATTATGAGAATCTAAAATATAGATACTGCATATTAACTTGAAGTGATAACCCACTTTTAAAATCGCTAATTTTTTTTTGGGGATCTGTATATACTACCCCGAATGCCGACAATGGTTTTCAATGCCATAGCAGATTTCACAACATAAAAAGGAAAAGGAGCCTCACAGGACTCCCTTATTTCCTTCTTACCCCACATCTCTTACCACTATAACTCTCTAAATGCTTTATCAGCAGCTATTTCTCTGATATGTTGATCGTATATAGCTTTAGAATCATGTTCATTTTCTAAAATAATATTAAGAATTCTGTTCAACTTAAACTTGGTATGGTCATCTCCATCACTGTATGTGTCTTTGAGTACCTCTATCCAGGTATCTGTGAATTTATTCCACTCTTCATGCGTCTTTCTCATATTTTCTCCTTTCTGTCAGTATACAAATGTATGAATGACAACTTATTTATTATAAACCCCTGATGGAGATTTACTCTCTCATTATAGACCCCATGTGTCATTCTAACCCTACCAAACAACCCTACCCCCTTTCTTTTTACCTGCAGGGTGCGTAAGCACCCAGGTACCCTACCTATTTGTAGATTTATATAGGTATATAACGAAATAGCACATTCCGACTATCTATAAAAACACCTGTTAAACTTAAGAGTAGATTATGGGTAGACCAATTATATTAAATGAACAGAAAATGCAAGAGATCTGCAAATGGCTAACAGCAGGACACTTCATTGAACAAGCAGCTTCTTTAGCAGGAGTGAGTTCATCAAGTATATACAATTGGCTGAGCCAGGGCAAGGACGATCAGAACAAGGGAGAAATAACAATTTACTCAGAGTTTTTGGAGAAGGTAATCGAATCTAAAGCAAAAGCAGAAGCACTGTTTTTAAACACTGTAAGACAAGCAGCACAGAATGGTGTATGGCAAGCAGCCACATGGTATTTAGAAAGATCGAACCCACAATGGAACAAAGAACTNCAGAAAGCTCTCGTAGAACAGTCCCAATTAGAATCTCAGAAGGACGAAGTTATTCAGGTCGAATACTCAAAATAGCCGAAACCTATCGTATGCCCGCCAATGCCAATGCTTTTTCTTGAAATGTCCAATTACATAGATATAAAAAATTTTTTGATCCTCTGCACAGCGTGTATGTTTGTATAAGGACCTAGATATAAACAAATATGCCCAAGGGGGACATGAAATCCCTCCGCATAAGCAAAAGGGAGCTCCGAAGAACTCCCCTTAGCCAACAAAGGAGGACACTATGAGTACAAATAAAGAGAGTTACGAAACTATCTTTGATCATATTGTCTTACTCTTAGTATATTAGGCGTTTATAAGGTTATGCAAGTAAGGATTCGATTGTTTTTTTTGCGAAACACTATATCTTGGGGGTTTTTTAGCCTGGCATACTATATATTGTGTCTGATCCAGGCCTTTTGAGCTGATCTATACCATATATGGTGTACCAACAGAGATGTATACTATATGTTGGGTGTCATCTATTTTGGGGGGGTACCCCCCCAGCTTTTTGGGCACCTAGGGGTAACGCAAATTGGGCACTAACTATACCTAATTAACTATACCTAAAGAACTATACCTAAGCTTTACTTCGTAAAGCGTGCAAGTAGGGAATATGGATCTTTCTATGTAACCTTTTTTGAGTAATGAGTGTCTAAGTAATAGATACAAAAACATATACTTGCATAAAAATATAAAAGTAGTAAAGTATGTATAAATAATAAAGGAGAATATGACGAATAAAGAACAATGGGAATCTACTCTACAAGAATGGAGTGTTTACCAACAAGCAGAAAAAGATGGAATAGAGGCATTTGAACCAAGAGTAGTTGAAGGTGTACCTAACGCACTAAGACTTAACCGAAAGACTAAGTTTTGGACAGCAAAGGGATTAGATTTAGCGGAAGCAAATCCTATGAAATGGATAATTACTTTTGATGAACATATAGAAGATTCAGATATGCGTTCAAAGGTTAGAGCTTCAGCAAGAAGTTCAATGTACCATTTAAGAACACGAGGTCTTCCTATAGAAGCAAGAGTAATCACTAACGAAGGCAGAATTCAATGTTATGTGAAGTGGACAAAATACAGTGAGTGATTTAGAACCTATTGATAATCAGGACTATCAACAATCGCTAGAAGATATTGCGAAGTTTCAGCCAAAACCTGTAGACGAAAAAACAAGATCTCACAGGGCAATGCTAAAGTCTGAATGGTTAGAGATTGTTCAGTGGTTAGCTTTTAGGTTTGATTCAGCAAGCAAGTGGGAGCAATTCCAAATAGATGTTTTCTTTTCAGATTTACAAGAGTATACCAAAGCTGATGTATTTGCAGCAGTACAATCTCTGTATGAAGAGGGAAGAGTAAAAGCACCTGAGGGTTCTTTGATATTGGCAAAGCTAAAAGCTATGAACGCTCCAAGGATTCGTAAGGTAACACCTGAACAAATCCTAGATTCCGCAGGAGGAAAGTGTGATGTTGCAGGATACTATTGTCAATTTACAGACACTCGTTGGTCATCTGATCAATATGGTAATTGGCACTTCAAGATTGCGTGTATGGCCAATGGAGACCAAGGTCTCTGTGAAAAAGAAAAGCCTGATACACCATCAGAGAGTGACCTTAGAATGAAACCTACTAGAGAAACTAAAGGTAGTCTATATAGAGTGTTAGCAGCTATGAAGTTATCAGTAGGAATGAAGAGTCAAATTTGGAAAACCTATGAACATTATGCAGATGGCGACATTGAAGAAGCATTAGTAGAACTAGGAAGGGCGAATTGGTATGAGTAAGGAATTTGATGACAAGCTAGAGCGAGAAATTGAAAAACTTGAGTCTTGGGTTAACAGTCCCTTGGTCAACAATTCTGATCAATTATCAGAATTGATAGGGACAGTCTACAATGCCTCTTTCGGTGCATTTAATTATGTACTAGAAAAAGGAATTATGAGCAAAGAGCTGTCTTTTACTGACGAAGAGTACTTAGATTTAGCTGTTCCAACGACTTTTTTGTTTGGATCTTTCGGAAAAGATAGCTATATGGCACAACTTATGGTTAATACTTACGATACAAGCAGTGAAGACGAAGACATTATGACGACTGTGGACAAAACTAGACCACATTTGCTCAGAATGAGACATATTCTTAAAGATATGGACTTTTGTATAGTTTCTTACCCTGTTATTAGGGAATGGGTCGATATGGATAGTCAAGATGAGACTTTAGGATTATTAAGTATTATCTTCACACCTGAGGGTAACTTGGGAAGAGCTTTCTCTACAAAGCATGAAGATGAAGGAAAAAATAGTTCTCACATAAGAGTTGGATTCGAGACTCCAAAATCTTTTGGAACAATGCCTTACAAAAGTTTTCGTAGAAGTGCGAGAAAAGATAGAGAAGCGAAAGCATATTCTAGATTAATAGAAGAGTTCTATCACTTGCCAACGATTCCTAGAAAGGAACCTTACTACGAATTAGTTGATCAGTTGAAAAGAAACAATTGTAGTTTACTTGCAACTGAAAATGCTTTTGTTGATGAACTAAAAGACGAGATTATAACTTTACCTTTGGCTAACTTTGTTTTATTAAATAAAGATACCCAAGATTATTTCCAAGAAATACTAAAAGGTAAAATTCAGGAAATGGCTGATCTTGATCCTGATACGATAGAGAGCTTGTTAGAAATAAATGAAAATCTTTTCGGAGAAGAAGAGTAATAACTTGAAAAGCTACTGCAAGGAAGTGTACACTTAGATAGTCGGCTTCCTTGCTGACAAGCCCTCCCATCAACGCCTATCTCTTCGGAGATAGGTGTATATACTATAAGTATGGAAGATCCTAAGTTCAGCAAGTTTTTTGTGGAGGAGACTGAAAAAGAGAGAAGAGTCCAACTCCCTAAGCTACATGAAAATCAAAAGACAGTTGCCGAATCAGATTCTCGTTGGAAAATACTGTGTGCAGGTAGGCGTTTTGGGAAAACAAGATTGGGAGTGCAACTTTGCATTGAAACTGCCATGGCAGGTAAAAGAGCGTGGTGGGTTGCACCTACATTCTCTATTGCACGAGTAGGGTGGCGAGATATTATGATGGCGGGCTATGACTTAGCTTCAATGGGTGCAGAAGTAAAAATGGGAGACATGATTGTCTCTTTTCCTAATGGCGGTTTCATATCAGTAAAGTCTGCTGATAATCCACAGAGACTTCGTGGAGAAGGTCTTGACTTTCTTGTTATGGACGAGGCTGCCTTTGTGAAGGAAGAAACCTGGACTGAAGTTCTTCGACCTACCTTAACTGAAAGAAAAGGTTCTGCTTTATTCATTTCTACACCTCGTGGACAAAACAATTGGTTTTATAGATTGTGGCAAGACGCTGAGACGAGAGAAGATTGGGAAAGATTTAAATTTTCTACTGTTGACAACCCTGCAATTGATCCTAAAGAATTAGAAAGTGCCAAAGAAGAAATTGGTTCTCTTACTTTTGCCCAGGAGTATGAAGCAGAGTTTGTTAATGAAGGAACTCAACTCTTTAGACCTGAATGGTTTCAATATTATTCCCCTGCTGTCAGAGGAGCAAAGTTAGATGACGAACTTTATGAGTTTGATCAAATGACAAGATATGCAACTGTCGACTTAGCAACATCAACTAAGCAAACTGCTGACTATACAGTCTTTACTGCATTTGCACATGATCAGAATGAAAACAAACTATTTGTTACAGATATGCTTAGAAAGAGAATGGAAGCTCCTGACATAATTCCTGCTATGAAAAAGTTTTATAAGAAAAATAATCTTGATTGGATTGGTATTGAAAGAGCAGGATTCCAATTATCTATTATTCAATTCGCTAAAAGAGAAGGTATCAATGTAAGAGAATTAAAAGCAGATCGAGACAAACGCAGCAGAGCTATGCCCCTATCAGCTAAGATGGAGAGTGGGCAGGTATTTTTTCCTGACGATCCAATGGAGAATTGGGTACACGAAGCAGAAAGAGAGCTTCTTACTTTTCCATTGGGAGCCCATGACGATATAGTTGATACATTAGCTTATGGCGTATTAAACTTGAATAAGAGAATTAACTGGAAAGCGTATTAGATGGCAGAAAACAAAAGTTTTTATAGAAAAGCTGTAGATTATCTTCAGGCACCACCTCAAAGAAGATTACAAGAAAAAGCTTTTTTACAGAACAGTTCAGTAGACTCACAAGTCTTTGGATATAACACACAATCAGGATTCATGCCTGACAAGTTGCTTAAAGAAATTGGCGATGGAACAGGTAACTCAGCTGTTGTTGCATGTCTAAATGTTTTAACAACTTCCTTCGCTGAACCAAGATTAAANGTATATAGAGAAACAAGNGAGAATGATTTTGAAGTANTAGACAATCATCCTGTTACTCAACTTATCAACAGACCNAATCCTTACACATCAGGTTCNTTACTAGCAAGNTATGTAATNACAGCTTTAAATGCTGANGGTAATGCTTATCTTTTAAAGAACAGAAATAAAAGCGGAAGAGTTATAGAACTTGTTCCACTAATTCCTCATTATGTAAAACCAAGAGGAAACGAAAAAGAATTAATTACTCATTATGAATATTATGTAAAAGATCCTAACTCAATAAACGCTAATGAGTTNANTGTANTACCTGCTTCAGAAGTAGTACATATNCGACAAGGAATAGATCCAAACAATCATAGAAAAGGATTCGCTCCATTGAAAGCAGTCCTTAGAGAAATTTTAGGAGATGAAGCTGCAGGACAATACGCAGCTGCTTTGTTACATAACATGGCAGTACCTGGAGTTATTCTTTCTCCTAAAGATGATGCTATGGGTGGTCCTAGCCAAGATGAGGCTGAGGCTATAGCTCAAATTTATAAACAAAAATTTGGTGGTTCGAACAGGGGTGCTCCGATGATACTTTCAGGTTCTATGGATGTGAAAGTTGTATCTTGGTCTCCTGAACAACTGAACCTTAACCAACTAAGGAGATTGCCTGAGGAAAGAGTTTCTGCTGTTCTTGGTGTTCCTGCTATTCTTGCAGGTTTAGGAGCAGGTCTAGAAGCTGCTACTTACAATAACACTAGAGAGTTGAGAGAATTCTTCACTGAGCAGAAGTTAATTCCTCTGTGGCAAGTCGTATCTAATGAAATTACAGCACAGCTATTACAAGCAGATTACACAAATGATAATAAAGTCGTTTGTAAATATGATTTAGGCGAAGTAAGAGCGTTAGATGTAGACAAAGGCGAAATGTTTAAGAGAATGCAAACAGGTGTATCAGGTGGTTGGATAACAGTTGCCGAAGCTAGAAAAGCTGTTGGACTCGAATATGGAGATGAGCATGAAGTATTCTTAAGACCATTAAATCTTGAACCAACCAAAAAAGAAGATTACTTAGGAAGTCCTAATGATGAACCTGAAATAGACACAGGAGATGAAAGAGATCCTGATAACGAAGAATCAGATGTAATGGTAGAATCTTCTGCCAATTTCGAAATGGAAGAGAAAACTCTTTCTACACAAACAATGCCTGTTGAAATAACTAGAGAAGGAGATATAGTTTTAACCCCAAGTTACTTAGATGAAGAAAAAGCACCTATCTCTGAAAAAGTTAAGAAAACTCTTCAGAAAAAAGTAACAGAACACAATTCAAAAAATCCTAAATTTAAAGCTAACTATAGAATGTTGTCTGCTGTCTTTAGAAGAGGAGTCGGTGCTTATCGTACTAATCCTGCTTCAGTAAGAGGTAATGTTACAGGAGCAACCCAATGGGGAATAGCCAGGGTTAACGCTTTCTTAAAGGGATTGAAAGGTTCTTTCCCTAGAAAACCATTTGATTTAGATTTATTACCTGCAGGACACCCTAAAAGTTCAAAGTCAACAGATATGATTGACGAATTAAAAGTATCACTAGAAGAAGCAGAGACTTTACATGAAAGAAATTTTGAAGTTGAAGCAGAGAACAGTAAAGCTGATTCTGTAAAAGTAGGAGATGCTGTTAGTTGGTCAATTAATAAAGATCCTGACCCACCATCAACAGTTCATGGTGTTGTAACTTCTGTGAAAGATAAAGAAGCAACAATGATGGTTTGGGCAATAATGGAAGATGGTTCTCATCAAAAAACAGATAGAAGTGTAACTAAACTTATCTCTTCATTAAGAATAATTGCTGATTTCAGAAATAATGACAAAGCACCAAAAGACCTAACAAATTTTCCGAATGCAGGCGACAATCAAAAGCTCAGTCTAAGTAATTCAGACTTCAGACAGTTCCCTGATTACGCTTACATAAAAAATCTAAAAGAAAATTATCCTAAGATATGGAGAAGAGCAGGTAATGGAGGTAATCCACCTACTTCTTTCACAGGAAATGACGCTTTTAGAAATTGGACTAAATACAAAGCAGGAGACCGAAGTGCCTCAGTACTATCGTGGGTAAAAAGAAGAGAAGCGTTTATGAGCAGACATCAAGGTAACACCCGACTCAATGGAACCATTGCGGTTATGAAGTGGGGCGGAGTTACTAAGTCTGGAGTATCAGCGATGAAAAAAATAGTTAACGAGCAAAAAAAGAAAGACGATGCTCGAAAGAAGAAAGCTGAACAGATCGTAGATCAAAGTGTTAAACTAAATAGTACAGACAATTAAGTTGATACTGTCAAGTTAACAGTATTAATATAAAGAAGAGGTATAGGTTAATGGATAAAGAAATCAAAAGTTTTGATCTCTCCATCAAAGAAGATGGAGAAGAGAAAGGTTCAGTTGAAGCTGTTTTTTCAGTTTACAACAATGTAGATAGTGATGGAGATGTAGTAGTCCCAGGTGCTGTCAAATCAGGATTTGCTAACAATCAAGTTCCTATGGTTTTTGCTCACAAGTGGGATCAACCAATAGGTAAAGGAGTCATAGAAGAAAAAGAAGATTCCGCAGTATTCAAAGGTTCATTCTTCATGGACACAGAAGCAGGAAAAGAAGCATACAATCTTGTTAAATCAATGGGCGACTTGCAACAGTGGTCATTCGGATTTAGAGTCAATGACTCAGAAGTAGGAAAATTACAAAAAGACGATTCCGAAACACAAGCTCGATTCCTTAAAGACCTCACAGTATACGAAGTATCCCCTGTCTTAGTTGGTGCAAACCAAGAGACCTATACACTCGCAATCAAAACAGGCGAAGATACAGTATACGAAGCAAAAGGCGAAGTAACTGAAGAGAAAGTTGCTTTAGACCAAGATGTTTTTGATAACGAAGAAGATGCCAAAAAAAGAGGCAAAGAATTAGGTTGTGAAGGATCTCATGCCCATGAAGTAGATGGAAAAGAAGTATTCATGCCTTGTTCCACACACGAACANTACGAGGAGTTAGTTGCTGAAAAAGAAGCTNACATTGAAGAANCTCCTGCTGAAGATGAAAAAGGTTATGGCAACTGCGACTATAACGATTCAGGTAAGTGTGCAAAAGAAAAAGAAAAAGATTTAGAAGTTTCAAAGAACGAATCCAGCATGACAGGAAAGCGTTTCTCTGAAGAAGTCAAAGATGTGCTT
>JGI20158J14315_10003500_pt1 | contig 10409 bp, 4 predicted proteins | sample COG_08_FD_14315 | JGI IMG/M metagenome (IMG submission 14315)
GACACGGAAAAGGGAAAATGATTTACGCGAATGGCGACGTGTATGAAGGCGAGTGGAAAGACAACAAATACCACGGAAAAGGTAAATGGATTGGGGCAAATGGCAGCATCTATGAAGGCGAGTGGAAAGACAACAAATACCACGGAAAAGGTAAATGGATTGGGGCAAATGGCAGCATCTATGAAGGCGATTGGAAAGACGACAAACGACACGGAAAAGGGAAAATGACTGATGCGGATGGCGACGTGTATGAAGGCGAGTGGAAAGATGACGAAAAATACGGACAAGAAGGACGAGGAGAAATTACGTATTTCAATGGCGACACATATGAAGGCGATTATAAGGATGGTAAAAAGCACGGAAAGGGGAAAATGACTTTGGCGAATGGCGCAGTGTATGAAGGCGAGTTTAAAAAAGGGTATTATCACGGAAAAGGGAAAAAAACCTTTTTTTGCATGATCTACGAAGGCGACTGGAAAGACGGCGAAATGCACGGAAAGGGGAAAATGACTTTGGCGAATGGCGACGTGTATGAAGGCGATTACAAAGACGGCATAAAACACGGTAAAGGGAAAAAGACTTGGGCGGATGACAACGTGTATGAAGGCGATATGGATTTCGGCTTTCAACATGGAAAAGGGAAATTGACTTATGCGGATGGCAGAATCTATGAAGGCGATTGGAAAGACGGCAAACAGCACGGAAAAGGGAAAAAGACTGATGCGGATGGCGACGTGTATGAAGGCGATTGGAAAGACGGCAAACAGCACGGAAAAGGGAAATATACTGGGGCGGATGGCACCGTGTACGAAGGCGAATGGAAGGACGGCAAATATCACGGAAAAGGGAAAAAGACTTGGGCGGATGGCCCCAACATTCAATTTGTATTTGAAGGCGAGTGGAGAGACGGCGAGTTTTACAAAGGGAAAAAGAGAATGTGGACTAAAAGAAAAACTTTGAATGAGCAGGATGAGCAAGCTGGGTCATCAAAACGGCAAAAAACATCTGATTCAGATCTCTAAAATTTATCTAATCAAGTATATCTAATTAAGTATAGTATGTACTCTATTTTGTCCGTCCAATCCAACTCCGTCGAGGACAAGACTATGTGCTACGCACTTACATGCTGTGTCTATATTATAAATTTGTGGTTTTTACATGCTGTGTCTATAATAATTCTTGTGCGTGGGTTGCATCCTCTACTGCATTTCTACTACCTCTGTACTACCCCGCTGCAAATATAATAAGATGCTTGACAACTAACACCCCCACCAACCGAGGTCTCACAACGTCACTACGTCACTACGTCACTACGTCACTACCAACTCAGACTAGTCAAACTGGTCAACCAAACAACAACAGAACGCAAGAACTAATCAATCTTATTCATTAAATATGTCTGACTACTTTCAATGCATTCGCGACCGTGGTGTTGAGACTGCCCATGGCATATTCTCAATTTTCGATGAATATTTGGACGACAAGACTAGAGCTGAGCTTATGCAAACGTGTCGATACTTTCATGGGTTTTGCGCTCCGACTGCGGGGCGTCGCAAAGCTATCAAAGAGGAAGATGATAGCGTGCGCGAGAGCGTTGTAAGTGGTCAGAAGAGGTACCCAGCGAGACTCTTGTATGAAGGTTCTGTAAGACACTCACTTCCACACACGTTCAAGGTAACGCACGATGGTTACATGATACCAAATGGAATCGGAAAAGAAATTTATCCTGATGGCGCGACATACACCGGACACTTAAAATTTGGATTGTATCACGGGAAAGGGAAACATACTGAGGCGAATGGCGACTTATACGAAGGCAATTTTAAAGACGGCAAACCGCACGGGAAAGGGAAACATACTGAGGCGAATGGCGACTTATACGAAGGCAATTTTAAAGACGGCAAAATGCACGGAAAAGGGAAATATACTTGGGTGGATGGCACCGTGTATGAAGGCGATTATACGGATGGCAGAAAGCACGGCCAAGGGAAATATAATTGGGTGGATGGCACCGTTTACGAAGGCGAGTTTCAAAACGTTGAATTCCACGGAAAAGGGACACTGACTATGCCGAATGGCAACGTGTACGAAGGCAATTGGAAAAACGGTAACAAACACGGAAAAGGGAAACATACTTACCTGAATGGCGACGTGTACGAAGGGGATTTTAAAGACTGCGAAAAGCACGGAAAAGGGAAAGAGACAAATGCGGATGGTACCGTTTACGAAGGCGATTATACGGATGGCAGAAAGCACGGCCAAGGGAAATATACTGGTGCGGATGGCGAAGTGTACGAAGGTGATTTTAAAGACGGAAATTTTCACGGAAAAGGGAAAATGACTATGTTAGACGGTCGCGTGTATGAAGGCGATTGGAAAGACGATGTACAACATGGAAAAGGGAAATATACTGGTGCGGATGGCGAAGTGTATGAAGGCGATTTCAAAGACGGGAAACTGACTTCAGGGGGAAAGACTAGGGTGACAAAAAAAAGAACGTCGGATGAGCCTTTGGATGAGCAAGCTGGGTCATCAAAACGGCGAAAAACATTTGACTGAAGGGATAAATCTGGTTGCCTTTGTAAGTTAAGTCGTATATATAGAAGAAGTACATAATTTAGATGAAAGAATACTTAGCGTTTTGCTACTTTACATTTGGATTTGTGATGTCGTTCCCAGCTATCGCCGTTCAATTTATCTTCACTGATAAAATGCACATATCGCCCGTTACCATGGCGGTGTCGTACAGTATTGCGTCAATGCCTTGGTGCGTGAAGCCAATATATGGATACATTTCGGATAAATATGCCTTGTTTAATTGGGGGAAACGGCGTCCATACATCGCATACTCGGGTCTTTTTGCAAGTTATATATATATTTCATTGGGAAAGGTAACCAATGACTTCTACGCTACGGTTGCGATGCTGAGTGGTGCTTCTCTCCTCATTTGTGTAGCTGACGTGTGTGCGGACAGTATTACGGTGGAGTTGGTAAAGAGTGAGAAGGATAGAGGTGTTTTACAATCTAACAATTGGATTGCTCGTGCACTGGGAACATTGGTCGGTTCGTTTGCCGGTGGAATGAGCTATGATGTAATTGGTGCAGACGCTGTATTCAAATTAACTGGGTTGATGCCGCTTTTGATGGCCTTATTTGTGTGGAAGCTACCCAAGAGCAAGGTAAAGGCAATGGATTCAACTGTGTGGCATCTTTTATGGGCTAACGTAACGGACCAAAGAGAGCTTGCGTTAATATTGTTTTTGATAACAATACCACCAAACTATGGCACTTTTTACACCTACTTTTTACGAGAAGAATTAAAATACACACCTGTAGATTTTACGTGGTTAAGTATGTCAGCGTCACTTTCGTTTTTGCTGGGTGTGGTCAGCTATCGTCTATACTTTCGACATAAAGACCCGGCAACAATATTAAGAATAGGAATTTGGACAGCCACGATATGTCGCATCACACAGCTGTTCGTGGTTCAGAAGGTGAAAACCGAATTCTGGTTGGTCCTTTTGGACGGCGTGGCTGAATCATTTTGTGGTCAGTTGCTAATCATGCCGTTGATTGTGTACACAGCGGAAAAGACCAGCGTCGGTGTCGAAGGTAGTTTATTTGCATTGATGATGAGCATTTCCAACGTTTCCAACGTGATTGCAGACCAACTCGGTGCGCTTTTGGCGAGTGCATTTAACGTTACGTCCAATGATTTCGACAATTTAGGGTACGTGATGGGGGTATCTATTTTCCTCGACCTCGTGATTCCACTTTGGTCGATTAAAAGAATGTTCTCTGACGCTTCCGAGGAAGTGCCTGTTGATCTTTCTGAACTGTCGATGATTGACCTTGGTGGCTCTGTTCGTTTTTCTCCTTATTTGGATCATAACAGTCAGCCCCGTAGCTCAGTGGGTCATAGACAGGACTGTCCGGTCGATTCGGATCATAGACAGGACTGTCCGGTCGATTCGGATCATATGCGGGACTGTCCGGTCGATTCGGATCATATGCGGGACTGTCCGGTCGGTATGTATCATAAGCCAACCCATCAAAATCATCATAATAATCATCAAGATGCCCTTGAGCGTAGACAACTGGAGGCAGACTTGGAACGATTGGAGTTAGTGTAGGTGTCGGCCATCCAAATGAAGATACCGTTGGGTTTAAACTATTCGCCCCCCACCCAAGTTCATTAAAAACTACTTGTTGGTCGGTGGACCATGGATTTTCTTCGTGATCCCATGCAGTGTGAATTATTTCATCAACCACTGGTTTTTCTTGTGCATATGCCCTCTCGACCACTTCATCCTTGACCATTTCAAGATTGGTATTTGTCCCTATTATAGGTGGAGCACCGACCACAATTCTTTGAGCAACACCGCTTAAATCATCAACTTCGTTAAAAGCCGCTGCATTTGTAACAACGTCAACAACCTCTTCGAAAGTTGCACGTTGCAGCGGGGATGAAAATACGTTTTTCATACCGTGACGTGTGGTAGGGGTCATCACACCCGAGTGTGTCATCCAATCTACTAAAATAAGAACATGTCTTGCATTAACATATAAACCGTAATATGACAGTATTTTCCGTATTTCAATAACCAAAGTTCGTCTACCGGCCTCGATACCAAACAACTTCACCACCATTTGTATATCATTCGTTTCAATTTTATTCGCAGCGATTCCTAAATTCCAGAGCTCAGACAAATTTGTCAAATCTGTGGCCACGGAATATCCGTTTGGTTCTTTCGTCACCTCCGCAAACGTAGCACCCTTCACACCCCGTATTGTTAATTTTCGAATGGTGCTTTCATAAAAGACATGTATGTTTCGTCGACCATGGACGTGGAAAATTGGATTCGGACCCTCCGTGTAAGCACAAATTAAACCAACGTTGTTAAGCACTTCTTTAACTTTCGCAACATCGTGCCACTCCTTTAGCTTCAGCACAAGAGTTTTCTGATTCTTTCTAGGCTTGATATATTCAGGATCCGGGAACACATGAAAAAACTGCATGTCATTTGGATCAGGTTGCACAGAGTACTCGTCAATTATGTCATCTAAGCTTATGTGCTTCAACGCAGAGGCGATATTTAAATCGTCACACGGAAATGTGCTCAACGGGGCAGATATGTTGGAAGAACAGTCAATACATTCAAGTAAACGGGGAATCCCCAACGTGACGTTCTTAGCACTATTTCCAGCATGATGAAATGTGTCCCTTTGGGTTAACCCGGAGGCCGTGACCATGTTACGCGTTTCGGCAACGGTCAAATCGTAGACACAAGGATGTTCGGAGACAACTTCTTCAATTTTCACGATGGGGTCTATAAAAACATCATTCAACGTCGATTTGTGCTTGAACCGTTTACGTCGTTTCTTTTCTTGCGAAACGTGTTGAAGGCGTTGCTCTTTCATTGGAACGCACAGAGTCATTTGCGCGTGTAGTTTTTGAGCATCGCGAATAGTGATGTACAGTCGATGTTGCAACGATCCCGCGACCATGTCGTTGCCCAACGTAGAGGGGATTTCCAATCGAGTCAACAGCAAAGAAATACCTTCGATAAGTGCCTTGGACCGAGAAGATGCATTCATAGACCCATTCTTGTACACAGTACCATCGCCGGAGAGATACCCCTCTAATAACCCAATGACAAACGCTCTCGGTGCGGAATATGCAAAGGTGGGGACCCGTTTGTTCCACGAGCCTTGATTGCACCACGTTTTCATCAATGTCGATAAAAGGGTAGAATGAAACATAATAGAAATGCTAACGCCGCCATTTTTTATTTGGTGCTTTTCGTTCGTTACATGGTTTTGAATACCCAATGATGATGGCCATTCCGCCGCTCTCTGCCTGTAATCTTGGCAGTTGTTTGCAATGTGAATTTGATGCTCGGTGCAACACCCCTCTGCGAGGTAAGCGCCCACGAAAAAACCAAACGAACTACCCAGAGTAATCTTTTCAGGAATACCCTTCGTTATTTTGTTGTGTTTTTTAGTATACACAAAGCCCGGGGTTCTAAAATGCACCGACCTGTCAAAAGCAACACGACAAGAATCCGAACGTGAATACGGGAGCGAGTTTGAAAACGGTTTAAACCAAGATTGCCCTTTCGGTGTGTTCATCATGGTAGAATATGCACGTTCCATGGTCGTTGTGAACACGTATTGTGTCGGATCTAAATACATATTTAAGTCCACCACCGTACGATCTTCTTTTGGTAATGTCCGAAGGACAGGAATTTTGTCTCCAACTTTCAATGCCGAACCCTCTTTCGTGACCACCTTTTCGCTTTCAACAACCAAAAAGGATTTCGCTTTCGTCGCGGTCACTGTCCGACCAGAACGAGTCGTAATCTTTACCAACGTGCTAGAACCGTCCTTGTTCTTCGGTGGGTGTCTAGTCACTGCCTCTAGTGTTTCCCACGACACGTTTCCATCGTCGTCGACCGTGAGAGCCTCTGCCACGCCGTTATCCAACGCTAGGTACGCCGTCTCTGGGGTGGGGAACTGTACGCGATGTTTGTATTTTTCCAGAAGGGTGTCGATAGTCTCGCCAATGCAGGAGTTTTGTGAGGACGGGTCTTGATTCCATCGAATGATCAGATCCGTGTTGTATTCTACGCTGTTGAGGGTCACTTTAAAAGCAAAAACAAAATAGAGTTATGTTAGGATTTCGAAACGGGATGGATAAGACGAATAAAGAAACCTACTTTGTGTCGCCGGCTCTGCTATACTTTGCGCTGCATTTGCACCGACAGTGTCACCACTCTCCACTGGCAGTCTTTCGTATTGAAATTTTATATCATGGACCACCTTTTCAAATTGGTCTTCCGTTATATGTAATTCATAATAAAGTCGATAAGAATTCATTCGATTGCGGAGTAAGATTTTCAACAGCTCGTTATCAATTGATTCAACAAGTTTTGTCACCTCTTCGAAAATAACATTCTGATCTAAAACGTCAGACATTGTNACGTTAAATATTGTCATTGCATTTTGAATAATNCGATCGACTGGGATGGGCAACATCCACTGGGTTGTGTTAGCATAAACGGGGTCTCTAAATGCATCGATTTTTTTCAAATACACTGCATCTTTTTCCAACTGAGCAAATTCACTAAAAGAAATCATATCAACTTTTAAAAAAGAGAGATCGTCGATTGTTTGACGCTCCACAAGTAACGGATTGTATCCGTCGTCGCCGTATTTAAATTGTAAAATACATCCATCAGAATCTTTGATACAACCGTCTCTTTGGGCAACTAGGTTTTCCAATGACTTCATTAATTTGCGACCAGTATACCCACTACGAGCTGTCTTACACGCTGTGTCAATGACACCCTCCCGACCAGACACCGCGTGGAACCATTGCTGTGCAGGGGTCAAACCTTGGACGTAGTTGCGGTCGATAAAGCCCTTCGACTGAGGGGTGTTTGAATTGAATTTGAAATGAGGAAGAGTACGTGTACCAAATGTGTTTGGAATACGTCGACCTTCCAAATTTTGCTGACCGACGACTGCCATTATTTGGCTTATATTTGTTGTTGAACCTTTGCTGCCACTACTCACCATGCAATACAGTTGATTATTTTGTGTCAACGGTCTCTGAACAGCAACGCCAACCAAATCTCTAGCAGCATTTAGACGAGAATTTGTAGCGCTTTCATCACTCATATTTTCAACGTCTCTATATGCGTTTTCACATTGTTCACGAATGTACTTGTTCTCTTCGCAAACGATATCAGAAATTGACATCGAAAATCCACGCCGGCTTAACCATTCGCGTATCACACATTGTAATCGATACATAAATCGTGCAGCTTCTTTTGAACCGCAATCGTTGTGAATAACATGTATTAAAGATTGGTGGCTTGATCCTAGCACCTTTTTTGTTAATTGACCATATAATAATTTACCACAGAGTATTTCACATCCACCACCTTTCCAATTAACCAACGGCAACGTCATTGAAAATAAATCATGTCCAGTGTAAACGCTCTTTTCTTCAAAATCGCCGTCCCAGTCTTCTATTGTCATCACACAAGCAAAGAAATCACTCCGCCTCACAGTTACACCGGGTGCGGTCAACATATAAGAACCGATTAATGTATCCTGAATAATGCTCATCACCGGCTTGTTGTTCTGAACACTCACAATATTATTTTCGACATGCATAATTACAGACGCCTCTGCTTGGCTATGAACGTCTTGCATCACATGCAAATTCATTTCATCTCCATCAAAGTCGGCATTGTATGGGGGGGTGCAAGAAAGATTCAAACGAAACGTGTTTCCTTCCATTATCAATACCTCGTGACACATTAATCCATATTTATGAAGTGTCGGTTGTCGATTAAACAGCACATAGTCGCCATCCACCAGTTCACGTTCAATTGACCAACCGACTTGTAAATCAACGTGTTTACGATTCATAAAAGACAGGTCCAATTTTGTACCATTTGGTCGAACTGCAAATTTTATTATTGAATCTTGCGCCTCCATCATTTCTTTTAAAGATTTCATGTTCCATGATGTCACCTTTATTCGCTTCGTCAGTGTTTTTGCTACTTTTACGGGAACGCCCAATTTTCCCAATGGAAGATGTCCGGCCGTTACCACGGTGCGTGCCGACTTATTCACTCGTTTGCCCATTAAGTTTCCGCGAATGCGACCCTCCTTGCCTTTGAGGTTGTCGGCAATCGATTTGTATTGGTTGGTTTTTGACCCGCCAATATTCATATCCACTTTCGTATTATCAAAGTATCCAGACACGAGTCGCTGTAATTCGATCTTCGCATCTTTTAAAACATGTTCTGGACGATTCGTAGATAAAAGACCGCGCAAAGCAATATTCTTATAAGCAATTTTACGAAGACGGTACGTTAAATCATCCTCGCCGAGTTTACGACCACCCATTTGTGGCGGTTGACGAACACATGTCGGTGGAACTGGGAGAGCACACATTATCATATGCTTTGGATGTGACATCCCCAATTCACTGATGAAATAGTCAGGAATTAGTTCCAAATGCTCACACACATCTTCAATTTCATACACGAATTGGTCAGAGCCAAGATCATATACAATTTGCTGCTTGTCCTTTTTCCATTGGTACTTTCGGCTGACATGTTTACATTTTGGACATTTTGTGTAGCTGTTTGATGCGAAGTGGTGGAGCTGCTTTAGTCGAGGCAATGATTTTGCCGAGTCCATGTCCTTTATTAAAATATTGCAACAATTACGGCAGATGCATTTCAGCCAATGTAATATTTGCCGATAAAAGTTTACGTTGTAAAGCGGAACACATAATTCTATGTGCCCAAAATGACCAGTGCATCGACGCTCTTTACATGTTACGCAAATATCCTTTCGACTCAATGGTCCAAATCGTGGATCACGCAATCCTCCTTGTACGATTTTGCCATTTACTTCTGATCGCTTGTCTGATGTTACTTCGACAACGGACTCATCGCGTGTTTGCTGATCGGTTCTTACATGAAAAGAAATACCCGTTATATGCGCCATCTTTTTGATAATCAAACATTCTATTTATACTAAAGGGTGTCGTTAAAAACGATATGTCGTTGCCCAACGCTTGCTACACGTGTTAGACGTCAAAAAGACCGACCCGACTAGTATTTTTATTAAATATTTGGAGTATATAAGGAGGTAATTATTATTGTATATTTCAGCATGAGTATTCGTAGTGTTACTAAACGCGAAATTATAAATGCTGAAAAATTAAAACGTGGTTCATGTTTGAATTGCCATACAACAGTAACACCCGAGAACGCACGCGCGTTCGACTTCGACCATGTGAACCCGGACACGAAACTAATTGCAGTCTCACAAATGGTCTTCAAAGACTGGGCATTCTTTCGAGCGCACTGTCATGATGAGGTGGCAAAATGCATCTTACTGTGTTCGAATTGTCACCGGATCGACCTCTTTGAATAGCCCATGACCTCTTTGAATAGCCCATGATGACCTCGTAAAATAGCACATCACCTCGTAAAATAGCACATCACCTCGTAAAATAGCACATGACCTCGTAAAATAGCACATGACCTCTTAAATCAGGGATAAATCGGAGCTACGCTCCACGACGGTCTTTTGGGAGTGTTGCCGACATTTTCACCTCATCATGAGCAAAGCTTAGAATAGCCCATGAGCTCTTAGAGTATGATAATCACACGCTCATGCCATTAACTATGATTAAAGTATACTAGTATATCTTCCTATATATGTGCAAAATAAATAAAATATATATTTTTACTGAAAAATAAAGAGCTATTATTAACTAGTTAGAAAGAGCTCCTTATTTTTTCTTAAAATAAAATAAAATAAATATATTCTAAAACATGTAGTCTAAACAAGTATAAACACCCCTATATGTTTAC
>JGI20158J14315_10003501_pt1 | contig 10407 bp, 20 predicted proteins | sample COG_08_FD_14315 | JGI IMG/M metagenome (IMG submission 14315)
ATTATACAAAGATTTACTGGGGTTGAGATAAACATAAAAGAAAGGAAGTATAAATTTGAGCATTGTGCAAGATATAGCAAAGGTTATATTTACGAGTGCTTGGGTAGTGCGTTCTGGGACACGAAAAGGAAAGGCTGTATAAAGACTCTAGCAGACGAAAGAATGAAATATAATAAAAGTTATACGAAGGTTTTTGTAATTAGATTAAATACAGCTTACTCAAAGACTATAACAACATATATCAACAAATCTCTAGAAAGTCAGTTAGGTAAAAAATATAATGGATTACAAGCGACAATTTCTTATTTTGAGAACTTTTTGCCATCAAGATTAAAAGTTGCATTTTTAAAAAAATCTAAAATAAAAGATTTCTTTTGTTCTAAATATGCTGCTTATCCAGATTATAAAATAGGAAAAATAAAAGAACTACCAAAGACTTTAACTCCTAACGAACTTGCCGCTATATTACTTAATATGGGTGCAGATATAATCGAATTATAACAACATGAGAAAAATACCTTGCCTTTCGTTTTCATTAATTTTTGTCTTATCTTGCTTACTATATTTAGATTATAACAGGTCTAATATTAGGGCTTTTTATGATTACGAGCAAAAAGAAATAACAAAAGTATTAAAACAATGCGGTGCAGGATATTATTTATCAGTAATTCCTGTAGGAGGATTTTTCACTAAAACATACAACTACTCAAAACTATTTACACTTATAGATGATAATTTTATTAATGATGTTAAGCAGGGCAATATTGCATACAAAGAAAAAAAAGAAATAGATAAATGTACATATTCCTTCATAAACGCAACACAAGACAAAAAAGCTAGAATATTTGATAATATTAATCAATTACCAAATTGCAAGACAATACAAAGTATGATAGTTTCAACAAATAGAAAAATAAAAAATTTAGGCTTTACTGTAATAAAAAATTACAGAGGGACAATAATTGTTTATATTTTAACAAACACAAACAAAGAAAAAAAATGTAGTAATGAAAAAATAAAAAAACTTTTAGAAAATTTGAGTAATAACATTAAAGATAAAATGTTGTGGACATTATAATAAAAATTGCATCATTAATAACAAATTCTGAACTGACCCCTTTTATAATAATTGTCTTGTTTTTTGTATATAAATTAAATATGCAATCAGAACAAAATAAAAAAGAGATTGAAGAGTTAAAAAGTCATAATCAAAAAAATCAAGAGCAAGAAATAGAACGATTAAAAAAACAGCTTGACAATGCAGTTGAAGGAGTAAAAAGACATGATAAAAACAATCAAAAACATTTAGAAAAGTTATTACTTGAATTGATAAACGATAAAAAGTAATATAATTATAAATCAATAATTTATTTATGAACTTATTTAATATAGTAAGCGATGTTATAAAACCTATCACGGGGCTTATAGACAAAGTACACACATCAGACGAAGAAAAGCTCGAACTGCAAAAAGATATTAAAAAGATAGAGGCAGAGTTATCTTTTAAATTATTAGATTATCAAAAAGAACTAATACAAGCACAATCTAAAATCATAACAGCCGAAGCACAGGGCGAGTCTTGGCTACAAAGAAATTGGCGACCTTTAGTAATGCTAACTTTAGTGGGGTTGGTGGTCAGTTACTTCTTTGGATTAGCTCCTGAATATTTAATAAACAATCCAGATATTGTAGAAGAACTATTTAGTATTGTCAAAATTGGCTTAGGTGGTTATGTTATTGGCAGATCAGCGGAAAAGGGTATAAGAGAGTGGAAAAAAATAAAAGAATAATGAAAAATATAGTATTAAACACAATGCTTTATTGCATAATCTTAATTATTTTGCTAGTAATAATTGAAAATTCAGATGCAAGCGAAATAAAATACAAAGCTTTTATTGGTAAATCAATTACATATTACAATAGTGAAGGTAGTCAAATAAACAAAAATGAACATCTTGGAAGATTAAAAGATCAATTAAAATCTGCTCATGTAGGAATAACTACATTTAAAGAAAAAGCTTTTATAAGTTGTTCAACTAATAGAGTATTTCAACAGCCAGTAAAAATTAGATTTTCAGGTGGAAAAATAGAAAGAAAAATTTTAAACGATAGTTGTTCAACAGGTTACACTTTTATCTCCCCTGTTGGCAATATATCACCAGCCATAATAATATCTAACGCCAATATATATGATAACTACCAAGGAGTCATAACTAAAAAATCAGCAGTTTTAGCTGGTCTTGGCTTTGGATTATTTAAAGATAATAATTATTATGGATTGTATTGGTTTGATCGTAATAATGAGTTTAATATTAAAAATGCTTTTGGTATAGTATATAATAAATATTTTTAATGGACGACGAATTAATTTTTTAATATGACAGACGATAACTTAATAGTAATAAAAAAAAGTAAAGCTAAATCTTTTCTTAAAAAAACAATTAATTTGTGTTATACTTTTTATATTAATACTTTAACAGAATTAACTTTTTTCTGGCGAAAGGTTTTTGAAAACGATAGCAGAATTAGAATCTTGTTAGAAAGCCCTGCGATTGTCTTATTTTTTAATACATTGCTTTTTGGATTTATTGCTAATATTTTTGGAGGATTGATAAGTCAAGTATTATTAATTGCATCTTTTGTTAATATAATGATATTCTTGTTTGATAAAATGGGTTGGATAAAAAAAATTAATAAATAAAAATGCAAATAATTAAAAAATTTATTTCTATTATTTTAATATTTACCAGCTTTTTCCTTTTTACAAATTTATCACACGCTAAGACTAAATTAAAAGAAAGAGACTATCAGATAGTAGATTGTGGCAGAATTGGGGGAAGTATAGAGACCTTGGTCGATGGTGGCAGGGTGGATTGTGAGACAAAATATTCAGTAATAGAGTATGATTTTGCTAAAAAACATCATGAATGCCTATCTCAAGCATTATACTATAGCAGAATTACAGGCAAGCACGGTATTTGTTCATTAATTATCGAATCTAAAAAAGATTTTAAATATATAAAAAGAATTGAAAACACAATTAAATATTACAATTTAAAAATAACAGTAGATACAATAGAAAACTTAAACTAATATGTTCTGGAACAAAAAGCCTAAATATAAATTTTCTAAGCAATCTTTAGCTAATTTAAAAACTTGTGATAAGAGATTACAAAAGTTATTTAATGAAGTCATCAAGCAATTTGACTGTTCTATTATTGGTGGATATAGATCAAACAGCGAACAAGAGTATTATTTTAAAAAAGGCTTAACAAAGCTCCGTGGAGGCGAAAGTAAACATAATTTACAACCTAGTCAGGCAATAGATGTTTGCCCCTACCCAATAGATTGGAGCAATCATAAAAGATATATTTTATTTGCTGGTTATGTTAAAGGAATAGCAAGTCAGATGAATATTAAAATTCGCTGGGGTGGTGATTGGGATTCAGATAATATTATGAAAGATCAAACATTTAATGATTTACCACATTTTCAACTTGAAGACTAAATTATAACTTGACTTTCATTTTGAAATTATTGATTAATATATAATTTTTCTTTTACCACTTTCTTTTTTTCTTTTGAGTTATCAATTAAACTAAGTTTATCTATTTCAAATATTACTTTATGCGGTGCATTATACTCACTAATAAAACAAGTATATTTATTATCTATAAACCACTCATCTAATTCTTTATAATTAAAGTCCTTGCCCTCAATATACTTTCCTGTATTTCTATATGGAGGATCTAAATAAATTATAGTTTCATCAATAGGAGTATCAATTTTAACATCTTTATACGATAGATTAGAGGTTGTAAATATAGGTTGCAGTCGTTCCAGTTGTTGCAGTTGTTCCAGTTGTTGCAGTTGTTGCAGTCGTTGCAGTTGTTGCAGTCGTTCCAGTTGTTCCAGTTGTTTCAGTTTTGAGCAATCTTTTATTTTCATATGTTGACTCCATTCAGTTTTGTAATGCAATCTTCTTTCATTCCAAGTTTTAGCATTACTAATTGTATAATTAACTTTGTTTAGCTTATTAAATTCTTTCAAAGACTTTTCGCACCTAAACATTACTACATCATGAGCTAAATGTTTTGTTTTTTCTATATCTCCAAATAAATAACCTCTTTGATTATTGCCAAAAGAATAGGCTATTCTAGCAAATTGCCCTTTAATACTATCCTCACTTTTTAACTTCATAAACTCTTTACGATCTATAAACTTATAGAAATCATCAGGGAATAACCCATATTGCCCTTTTAAGCCCTTTTCAAACCTATTGAAGATATAATCTATGAATTTAACTAAAGAAGTCTGCAATTCGTTGTAATGAGTTTTTAAGCCTATTTGTGAAGCAGTAAAAGACATTGAGCCACCTCCACCAAATAAATCATAGAAATATTTTGCTTTTGGTTTTACCTTTAACATTTCCCTCAATAGATCAATAGCTATCTTATTTTTGCTTCCCATATAAGGAATCCTTAAATTTTTTATATTTTCTGGAATAATTACATCCCCAAATAAATCATATTTCATTTTGAGCTTATTAATTAATAGTAATATCTAGCTTTTTGAGTTTCTACTAGAGGCATTATACCTTCAATTTTAAATCTTGATATTATCGTATTTGGCACTGTAGCATCTTTTCCAGAATCTTTTGACATACTTTCATTATATAATTTATCATTAGAGGCCATTTTATCTTTTTCTTTTTGGATACTGTTTATTTCTTGATTCTTTTCTTTTGCTGTTTTCATTTTTCATAATTATTTTTTTCAGGTAAATTGCAAATATTAGCAATGCTTAGCTTTAATTCTATTATATTAAGATCATCTTTTAATAACTTTGATCGCTCATTGAATTTTTTAATTGCGTCTTGTATTTTAGAACGCTGCTCTTGATCAGGATTGACAGAATACTTTTTTATAAACTCTTCAATACTTTTTTGTGTGTTTTTTGGTAATTTTTCTAACATATTATTTTATTATTAATATTTTTATTTGTAGTAAACATTATATGAAGGAACATTATAAACCTTAAAAATTTTAGGATAATATTCTACATCTTGTATATAATTATTTAACTTTTTTTTATTTTCCTGTATTTCGTAGGGTTCACGAATTATTACACAATTTGATAATATCAAAAATATTAAAAGTATTTTCATTTTATTATTGATTGAATTAAGTGTTTAATTACTGGTACTGTAAAACTATTACCTAAGCCTTTATACCCTTGCGTATTACTAACCATTGACACATAATCATCTGGGAAGCCTTGAAGCCTGCAACATTCTGTCGGGGTTAATTTTCTTACAGTTTTATCAATATCATATAAACCAGTTTTAGCACCTCTACCGCCACCATTAGCAGATAAACAAACTGATTTACCATTTATTGAGTAAACCCTATCTCCTTGCCCCCCTTTGTTAAAGTGTCCTATTCTTACAGGTTTATTAAAAATAACACCATTAGGCTGGCTAGCTCTTAAAGTAAAGGCTTTTTCACTAATATAATATTTTTCATCAACATTTTCTTCAACTATGTCTTTGAGGTAAATTTCTTGATCTTCTGGTTGCTCTATTCTTATTTGCTTATATTCTCCATCAATCAATTTACCAACCCAATATAATCTTTTTCTATTTTGAGCAGTTAATAAAGCACTATTAATCATTATAGGCTCTATATTAAAAAGCTCTTTAGTAATTATTTCTTTACTTTCTTTACTCATACTAGCAACATTTTCTAGTATAAAATATTTTGGTTTCGTTTCGTTTAATATTCTTAGATATTCATAAAATAGACTTGATCTATCACCCTCCAATCCTTTTCGATCTTTTTTAGCAATAGATAAGTCTTGACAGGGTGAGCCACCTATAAGCAAGTCAAAATTAGCTTTAAAACTTCCTCCATTTTGCATAGGATCATTATTTTGATTGTAAAATAGCCAATCATCTTCAATAACTAACCCTTTAACATCTCCAATATGTTTAATATCTGGATGATTAGCCTTAGCAATTTGAATTGCGTATTTATCAATTTCACTAGCATAATACTGGCAATCAATATTTAATTCTTTTAATGCTTGCCTACAACCTGAAATTCCGTCAAATAAACTCAATATTTTCATTTTATTACTTCTTTAAATTGATAATTAGCATATTCCTCTTCTCTTTTAAAAAGCCATAATAACATTTTTTTCTTTATTTTGTATGTAGAATCTTCAGCAGTAATTTTACTTTTTAAATCTTCTACAATAATTATTCCATTTTCTTTATAAACAAAATCAGCAATATATTTTATTGATCTCCTTTTTTCTCCTTGATTATCTTGGAAAGACGGTTGTAATTCAAAATCTTTTTGCATTTCAAGATTAAATATTTTTCCTGCTTTTTGCAGTAATTCTAATTCTGTAAATCTTTTATATTCAGCTTTAGAATCAAATTTTATACCATTAACTATTATAGGTATATTTCTATATTTTAATCGTTTTCTCATAATTATTTATTTAATTGTTAATTCTATTGGTTGCTATCTCAAAATAATTCTCGTCCATTTCAATACCTATAAAGTTTCGGTTTGTGTTTTTTGCTGCTACTCCTGTTGAACAGCTACCCATAGTGAAGTCCAAAACAGTCTCACCTTCGTTGGTGTAGGTTTTTATTAGGTATTCCATTAAAGCTACTGGTTTTTGTGTTGGGTGGAGTCTAGCACCATTCGCTGTTGCAGGTGCTTTAAAAAACTGCACACTACTTGGGTATTTTCCTCTAGTTAAATTGACTTCACATTCAACTTTTTTAATATTTTGCGTGTTGTTTTTGTATCCATCTCGTAAAGCTTTTGATACATTTGTTTTACTATCTTTTTTGTATCTACTTTTTACACTATCTGCATATTCTTCAAACTGGGGGTTATATGTTGGTTGTTTCTTATAAAATATACTAATATTTTCATGATATTTCATTATTCTTTTTTTAGCTAGTGCAAATCCACCACTTTGATTTTTATGCCAAATTATATCATACTTATAATTCTTAATATTACTCATTCTTAAAGCACTACTAAAAGGTTCACTACCAAATAAAACTATTGCTCCGTTAGGTTTTATTATCCTGTTCAATTGTTCCCACATTAAATCAAAATCAATAACCGAATCCCACTTACAAGCAGTCGTTCCATAAGGTGGATCAGTTATAATTGCATCAACACTACCATCAGGTATGTCCTTCATTTTTTCTAGGCAATCGCCAAATTTTAAATCTATCATAATTAATTTTTATTTATTTAATTGTTAATTCTATTGGTTGCTATTTCAAAATAATTCTTGTCTTTTTCAATACCTATAAAATTTCTATTAAGATTTTTGCAAGCTACTCCAGTACTTCCGCTTCCCATAGTGAAGTCTAAAACTAACTCGCCTTCATTTGTGTAAGTTTTTATTAGGTATTCCATTAGTGCAACTGGTTTTTGTGTTGGGTGGAAACTGCTACCACTCTTTGTATCATTCACAAAATACAATTTATTTCTTGGGTATCTAGTTCCATTATTTTCTATAGGTTTTTTAATTGTTTGTTTTGTACTATGCTCTTGGTTTCTTTTTCTTGCTACATCTTTATATGGTTTACCAATTTCCATTTGTGGATTATATATATGTTTTTTTTCACTAAACACACTTATATTTTCAGTAACTTTAAAAGGCATATATTTCACAGTTGCAAAATTACTACCTTGCTCTTTTTCCCATATCCAATCATATTTATAATTCTTAATATTACTCATTCGTAAAGCACTGCTGAAAGGCTCACTACCAAAGAGTACTATTGCACCATTTGGTTTGATTAACTTATTTAGCCTTGCCCACATTTCATCAAAAGGAATTACGCTATCCCACTTACAAGCAGTCGTTCCATAAGGTGGATCAGTTATAATTGCATCTACTGAAGCTGGTTCAATATTTTTCATTAATTCTAAACAATCGCCAAATCTTAAATCTATCATAATTATTTATTTACCTGTTGAGCCATAGCCACCCCTTTGAGTGTCTTCAATACTTTTCACTATTTCCATTTTGCTAGGATATAATGGTCGGATAAGCATCTGCGATATTTTATCCCCTTTGGATATTGTGTAAGGCTCGTGACCTGCGTTATATAGAATAACTCCTATTTCTTTTCTATATGAATTATCTATTGTTCCAGGTGTATTTAATACTGTTATTCCGTGTTTTAGTGCTAAGCCAGAACGGGGACGAAGGTCTGCGACTGCGTAGGCTAGAATTGGTAAATACTGTTTTTCATAATCCCAAAAAGATTCTTGTTCAGTCCCATCGTGATCATATTTCTTAGGCAACTCAAGAGCTATTCCAGTTTTGACAAGAATTCTGCCTTGTGGTAATAATTCTATATAATCTAAACCTATATGAAGCAAACCCCCATCATATAAAATTTTTTCTTCAACACCAAAGCCGTGTTCAATTGGATCTGGGTCTGGAAAGCTAATGTGACAAATCCGCATATATCTTTGTCTATCTTTTATAACCTTTGTATAGCTTTTTTTTATACTTTGATCTTTTAAATTCTCACAACAAAAATTATCAGCGTATAAATCCCATAAATCCCCTTCATTCTCTTGAGTTGGTGCTTTTGCTGTATCTGTTAGTAGTTTTACTTTAAATGGTATATTCATTGTTTTTTTGTTTTTATTTAATTAAATCCATTAATTCCTTATCAATAGACAATGAAAAACCCCTCATCATTGACCACCGATCAATTTTTTTTAAAACTAGCGTCATTTCATCTTTAGTAATACCTTTAAAACTTTTTTCAATAGGTATTACATCGTTATTTTTATTTTTAATTTCTTTATACCAACCACCAGCAAATTTAAGAATAAATTTGAATTCATCTTTATTAAATATCATTTCACCCAAATCTTCCTGTTTTGCGTTATATTGCGGTAATAACTGTTTTCTAGCTTCATAAAAAGCCCTCAGCTGCGGCAATGTTTTTTTACTAGAAGAAATTTGTAAATATAAATCACCTTTGTTGTTTTCTAATAATTTTTTAAAGTGATTTTTTATAACTGCAAAATTTTTCTCAAAATCACAATTTTTATCATACTGTTTTACTCCTTGAGCTTCAATGTATCTAAACTGATCTTTGGAAAATCTTATATTTTCTATTATAGATTTATAGTTCATATTTTAATTTTAGTTGATCAGGTATTAAATCAGTAACACAAATTTCTAAAATGTTGGCAATTAAAACTATCCAAGAAAATTTTATCATTACTTCCCCCCTCTCCCATTGTTCCACGCTTTTTGTACTAACATTAAGATTTTTTGCTATTTCTCTTCTAGTCTTTTTATGTTTTTTTCTTATTTCTTTTATATTACTGCCAAGAATTTTATTAATTTCTTTTGAGTTCATTTTAATTGTGATTTTAAGTTTTTAATAAATTTTCTAGTGATTATGGTTGGAATAGTTTTACTTTTCTTATAATAATTTTCAAATCTACCAACTAAATTTTTATTAATTAATTGTTTTGTTTTTAATATGTCAATCTCTTCTAAAAGAATGTCAATCTCTTCTAAAAGATCCGATTTTGATTTAAAATAATTTATTATCATAGTTATTGTAATAAAGATTTAACATTTTCTTTAAATTCTTTAACTTCGTTAAATAAAGATGTATTATACTTATATAATTTTGTCATATCTGATTTATATTCTAGATATTTCTCATCAACCGCATCTTTTGATTTACACTCGTTAATTGCATTTTTTATTTTTTCTGCTGTGTTTTTATTAACATCTTGCATAACTTGTTTCATATCATCATCAAAGACTTTACTAAGTTTTTTAGTTATTTGCTTTTCTTTTGTTTCTTTCTTTTCCTCTTCTAGGATATCATCTTTTTCCGCTGATGGTATATCTTCACCAGCATAGATATATAAACCTAGTCCGTGCCTTGCTATTGCCTTTGTTATTGCTCTTTGAATAGATGTATTAACATTGAAAGAGCTGACTTGATTAACTGAAATTGATTTATTTTTATAATCCATTATTGGCAAATACTCTATATGTTCTATATCATCAACGGTAACAGATACTTTAACCCATGCTGTTCTATCATCAGTCCAATAATTTATTCCGTTATCTCTCTCGTAGACTTTATATTTTGCTTTAGGATGCTTAATTTTTAACTGCTCCCATGCAAAAGCCCATGATAAATATGATAGATTGCCCTTTTTTTCTATTTTGTCTTGAACATTAATATTGTTTAACTCTTCAAAATAGTTTAATTTTTTCTTTTCTGTCATTTTATTTATTAATTAAATTGTTTAATTTTATTTCTGCTTTGTGATAATGTTCTTTTGCGTCATTACTAGATTGTTGTATTATATCACT
>JGI20158J14315_10003510_pt1 | contig 10391 bp, 6 predicted proteins | sample COG_08_FD_14315 | JGI IMG/M metagenome (IMG submission 14315)
TACCTGTAAAACTTTTATATTAGACGACATTTGATAAGATTATATAATAATAGACAAAACTAATAAACTTTAATGACTAATTTCACTCAGTTAAAATTAACTAAATCTAAAAGAATAAGATACTTAAAACTTAGCCAAAAAAATACTAGCTACATTGTTTTTTTACATGGATTTATGTCAAATTTAGAGGGAAAGAAGCCTAAAACTTTTTTAGATTTTGCAAAAAAGAACAAACTTGGCTTCCTTGCACTAGAATATTCTGGTCATGGAAAATCATCTGGTAAATTCATTAATGGTAACATTTCGAAATGGACTAAAGAAACAAGTCAATTAATAAAAAAAGTTGTTAAAAAAAATAAAATTATACTAGTTGGTTCAAGTATGGGAGCATGGATTTCTTTAAATCAATTTAAATTTTTCAAAGAGCAAATCATAGGTTTTTTAGGAATTGGTTCTGCACCAGAGTTTTTAGATGGTTTGATGTGGAAAAAGTTTTCAAAAAAGATGAAAAGAGAAATAAAAAAAAATGGAATAATTAATTTAAAGCATGGAGATTATGAATACCCAATTTCTTTACAACTAATTAAGGATGGAAAAAAAAATAAAGTGCTAAATAAAAAAATATACCAAAAATTAAATGTAACCATGATTCATGGTGAAAAAGATGAGTCTGTACCCGTTAGTTATTCAAGAAAAGTTTTAAAAATTTTTAAAAAATCGAGAAAAAAATTAGTAATTGTAAAAAACGGCGATCATAGCTTGTCATCAAGTAAATGGTTAAAAGTATTAAAAAAAGAATTAAAGTTAATTATTAGCTAACTTCTTGTATTTTAGATTTTAGTGTAATTGGATTTTCAAGTTTATTAATCATCTCTTTTGGGCAAACTTGAACGAAATTTTTAATTTCATCCTTAAAATTAGTAATTATATTTTTTGAAACCAAAGAACCTGTTTCTTCTGAATGTTCTAAAACCAGCCTTTTTATAAAGTTTATCCAATATTCTGTTTCAACATTTTGCCAAATAACTGACTCAGGATTTATTTTTTTTTCGAACTCATTAAGTTTATCATAAATAAAAGCCATACCGCCTGTCATACCAGCTGCAAAATTGTCTCCCACATTGCCAAGAATAACTACTGTTCCTCCAGTCATATATTCACATCCATTTGAGTCACATCCCTCAATAACTGTTGTTGCACCAGAATTTCTTACCGCAAATCTATCACCCGCTTGACCTGCAGCAAAAAGTTTGCCAGAAGTAGCTCCGTAGAGAACTGTGTTCCCAATAATTGTATTTTCATTTGAAACTAAGTTGCTTTCTTCTGAAAGTTTTATTGCAATTGTAGCCCCCGACAATCCTTTACCTACATAATCATTTGCATCACCTTTAAGATTTAACTTTAGTCCTTTTGACGAAAAAGCACCAAATGATTGGCCTGCGGAACCTTTGAAATTTAACGTAAGAAAATTTTCATCTAATTTTTCATAACCATACTTCTTATAGAGATGGTGTGAAATTCTTGTACCAACTGCTCTATTGGTATTTTTAATATTAAACTCTTTTTCAACTTTTTCTGAATTGTCTAAAGATTTTTCTATTTCTGGCCAAATTTTTTGATCTAATGTTTCGGGTACTTTGTTGATCTCGGGAGACCCACAATATCTTTTGTTAATTCCAGGATCCGCTTGAACAAATAAAGGATTTAAGTCTAGATCATCTAAATTTGATGAAGCTTTATTTACTTGCATAAGTAAATCTGTTCTTCCAATTATATCGTTTAATGATTTAAATCCTAGTTCAGCTAAAATTTCTCTTACTTCTGAGGCTATGAATGTAAATAAATTAACAACTTTGTCTGGAGTACCAGAAAATTTTTCTCTTAATTTTTCATCTTGTGTACAAACACCTACTGGGCAAGTATTTGAATGGCATTGTCTTACCATTATACATCCCATCGCTACCAAAGCTGTTGTGGCAACACCATACTCTTCTGCTCCCATCATTGCAGCAATAACTACATCCCTACCAGTTTTAATACCACCATCAGTCCTTAAGGTAACTTTGTGTCTTAAATTGTTTAATGTCAGAACTTGATTAGCTTCTGTTAGGCCCATCTCCCAAGGTATTCCTACATATTTTACACTTGTTTGTGGAGTTGCTCCTGTTCCTCCATTGTGGCCTGAAATCAAAATAATATCTGCTTTTGCCTTAGCTACACCTGCAGCAATTGTTCCAATTCCAGATGAAGCAACTAATTTAACACCAACTCTTGCTTTTGGATTTATCTGTTTTAAATCATAAATTAGTTGTGCCAAATCCTCTATTGAATAAATATCATGATGAGGAGGTGGGGAAATTAATGTCACTCCTGGAGTTGAATGTCTTAATCTTGCTATTTCTTTTGTTACTTTAAAACCTGGTAATTGACCACCCTCTCCTGGTTTTGCACCTTGAGCCATTTTAATTTCAATTTCATTACAGTTATTTAGGTAATTTACAGTCACACCAAATCTAGCTGAAGCAATTTGTTTAACTCTAGAATTTGCGCTATCCCCACCATCCATAATCTTAAATCTAGCTGCGTCTTCACCCCCTTCACCGCTACAAGAGGCTCCTTTAATTCTGTTCATTCCGATCGCTAATGTTTCATGAGCTTCTTTAGATAAGGCCCCGTGAGACATGCTTCCACTGCCAAATCTTTTTAATATTTTTTCTATTGGCTCAACTTCAGAAATTTCTATGGTTGGACCTAGTTTCTTTTTTCTAAAATCAATTAAATCTCTTAAATTAATTGGTGGTAAATTATATATACCCTCAGCATATTTCTTATACGCCTCATATGAATTTGAGCTTACGGCACTCTGTAATAAATGAATGAGCCTTCCTTGATACTGGTGTGTTTCACCATCTTTTCTGTATCTATAAATACCTCCGATTGGCAATATGGTTTCTGTACTTTCAAAAGCTTCTTTATGGATTTCTCTTATTTTTTTTTCAATTCCAACTAAACCAATACCTGAAATTTTTGATGTAACTCCAGGAAAGTAGTCATTTACAACTGTTCTGCTTAACCCAACAGTTTCAAAGTTACATCCACCTCTATATGAACTTAAAACAGAAATTCCCATTTTAGACATTATCTTTAATAAACCTGCATTAACTGAATTTATGTACCGCTTTATACACTCATCAAAACTATATTGACCAAAAAGTTTTTTTTCATGTCTTTGATATAAACTATCAAAAGCTAAATATGGATTTACCGTGGTTGCTCCAACCCCAATTAATGTAGCAAATGAATGTGTATCTAGAGCTTCACCAGATTGAACATTAATTGAAACATACCCCCTTAATTTTTTTTTTATTAAAAATGTGTTTATGGCTCCTACACATAGCAACATCGGAATTGGCAGTCTTTCAGATGAAAGGTTTTTATCACTAAGAATTAATTGTGTAACACCTTGCCTGACAGCAATCTCAGACTCTTCTTGTATTTTGTTTATAGAGTCTTCTAAATTTTCATCTTTTGAAAAAGAGCAATCAATAATTACTGAGTTTTTGCCAAAAAAATTAATAAACTTTTTGAATTGAGAATTTGATAAAACAGGACTGTTTAAAACATAAATATTCTCTTTCGTTAAAGTGTCAAAATCAAGAATATTACCCAGATTTCCAAATCTAGTTTTTAAACTCATTACTTTATTTTCCCTCAATGAGTCAATTGGTGGATTTGTTACTTGACTAAAATTTTGTCTAAAAAAATGATAAAGTGGTCTGTATTTGTCAGATAACACTGCCAAAGGAGTATCATCCCCCATTGAACCTATTGCTTCTTTTGAATCTTCTGCCATTGGATGTAAAATAAGCTCTAAATCTTCCAAACTAATTCCAAAAGTATATTGTCTTCTCCTTAAACTTTCTCCATCGAAATTGTGTTTTTCATTGGTGATTAATAATTTTTCATCTAAGTCAACTATTTGAGAATTGAAATGTTTAAATTCTTTAGCTAGATAATCTTTAATTTGACTATTTGAAAAAACTTTACCTTTTTCAATTCTTACTCCAATTATTTCACCAGGACCTAGTCTGCCTTTGGTTAAAATTTTTTTTTCATTTAATTCTATCATTCCTGTTTCTGAGCCTGCAAAGAGCATTTTATCTTTTGTAATGGCATATCTTAGAGGTCTTAGACCATTTCTATCATTTGCAGCTATAACCCATTCGTTATCTGTTGCAGCTATAGCAGCAGGACCATCCCATGGTTCCATTGTACTGTTTAAAAAATTAAATAGTTGCTGATGGCTTTTTGATAATGTTTTATTTTTTTTAGACCAAGCATCTGGTACTAACATTAATTTAGCCAAAGGTGCTGATTGACCTGATTTATTTAATAACTCAAATACATTATCTAATGCTGCTGAGTCAGAAACTCCTTTTTGGATTACTGGTTTTAAATTTTCCACATTATCAAAAAGTGGACTGCTCATTTCTTCCTCATGTACTTTCATCCAGTTTTTATTTCCTTTGTAGGTATTTATTTCCCCATTATGCGCTATAGCTCTAAATGGTTGAGCTAAACTCCAGCTAGGTGCAGTGTTTGTTGAAAATCTTTGATGAAAAATTGCATATCTTGATATGAATCTTGAGTCTTTAAGATCTAAATAAAAGTCAGATATTGCTTCTGCTAAGTATAGACCTTTATAAATTATAGATTTTGAACTAAATGAGCAAATATAGAAGTTGTTCANTGATGCATCAAAAGCTTTATTTTCAATTCTCTTTCTTGTTTCATAAATTTTTCTTTCCAAATTTTTATCTAATAAATTTGGATCATTAGATTTAAATAGAACCTGGATAATTTCCGGCATGGTTTGAAGCGCTTTTTCACCCAAAACTTTTGGGTTTACTGGCACTTGTCGCCAACCATATATACTAAAATTATTTTTGGTTAATTCACTTTCAACAATTGTTTTACAATTCTCTTGTGCTGAATAGTCATTTCTTGGTAAAAAAATCATTCCTACACAGATTTCAGAGTTATCATAATCGTGTCCTGTGACTTGTATTTTTTCTATAAAAAAATCTTTCGGAATTTCAACATGAATTCCAGCTCCATCCCCTGTTTTACCATCTGCATCAACTGCTCCCCTGTGCCAAACTGCTTTTAAAGCTTCAATTCCATATTCGATAATAGCTCTAGATTTTTTTCCCTCTGTAGAAGCAATTAAACCAACTCCACAAGCATCGTGTTCCATTTCTTTTGAGTAAACATAATTCTTGGTTAATAATTCTAAATTCTTTTTATAGTTTTCCATTATGCTACTTTTGATTTTTTTAATTCAGCATTTTCCAAATAAGTTTTCATAGCTGCAGCCGCATCTCTTCCATCTTTGATAGCCCATACAACTAGTGAAGCTCCTCGAACAATGTCTCCTGCAGCGAAGACTCCATTTAAATTTGTTTCCATAGTATCAAAATCAGTCTTTACTGTTCCCCATTTTGTAACTTGTAATTCTTTTGCATCAAATAAATATGGGAGATCTTCTGGATTAAAACCAAGAGCTTTAATAACCATGTCAGCCTTTATTTTAAACTCTGATCCTTCCATAACTTGAGGTCTTCTTCTGCCTGAGTCGTCAGGTTCACCTAGTTGGATTTGTTCAACAATTAAATTTTCGACTTTATTTGTACCCTTAAATTCTTTTGGGCTCGACAGCCATACGAATTCAACACCTTCCTCCTCTGCGTTAGCTACTTCGCGAGCTGAACCTGGCATATTTTCTTTATCTCTTCTGTAAAGACATTTGACTGATTTTGCTTTTTGTCTTACTGAAGTTCTAACGCAGTCCATAGCTGTATCACCACCACCTATAACAACAATATCTTTACCTTCGGCATTTAATATACCTTTATCAAATAATTTAACTTTATCTCCTAATCCTTTTTTATTTGAGGCTGTTAAAAATTCCATAGCTGGAAAAATATTTTCCAAATCATTTCCAGGTAATTCNATTTCTCTAGGTTTATAAACTCCTGTAGCAATTAAAATTACATCATGTTTTTTTCTTAACTGTTCTAAAGTAGCATCTTTACCAACTTCAAAATTTTGAACAAATTCTATACCTCCTTCTTTTAAAAGTTTCGTTCTTCTTTCAACAACGTTTTTTTCTAATTTAAAATTTGGAATTCCATAAATTAATAACCCCCCTGCACGGTCATAACGATCATAAACTGTAATCTTATATCCATTTTTTCTTAATTGTTCGGCAGCTGCTAATCCTGCAGGTCCAGCACCAATTATGCCAACACTTTGATTTTTTTCATACTTTATATCAATCGGTTTGATCCAACCTTTTTCCCAAGCATTGTCTGTTATATATTTTTCCATTGAACCAATGGTTACTGTTCCATGACCTGATTGTTCAATAACACAATTNCCCTCACATAGACGGTCCTGCGGACATATTCTTCCACATACCTCTGGCATATTATTTGTGCTCTGAGATAACTCATAAGCCTCCTTAAGTCTGCCCTCTGCAGTTAGTTTAAGCCAATCTGGAATATTATTACTTAAAGGACAGTGAACTTGGCAGAATGGCACTCCACATTGAGAACATCTGCTGGATTGTTCCTGTGCTTTTTGCTTGATAAAATCATCGTAAATCTCATTAAAATCTTCCTTTCTATTAATAACGTCTCTTTTAGGTGGAGTTTGTTGACCTATTTTTGTAAATTTTAGCATTTTATCAGACATAATTTTTTATTATTGAGAAAGAATATACATTGTTTTTATTAGTAAAAGAGTTATTTAGGTCAGTAATTATTACCTAAATTTTACCAAAATTAGCATAAAATATAGAAATTTTAGTTTTTGCATATCTATTATGATTAAATGGAATTGTTTTAAAAGGATATTTTTTAAGTTACGACACTAATATGTTTCGAGATTTTATAGAAATCCTAATCTTATCTGCTGTTCAAGGAATATCAGAGTTTTTACCAATAAGTTCTTCTGCACACTTAATTATAGTTTCTAACTTATATGAATTAAAAACTAGCTCATTGTTAATAGATATTAGCTTACATTTGGGCTCTTTGTTAGCAATAATATTTTTTTTTAGAAAAGATTTATTTGATTTGAGAAATAATCAAAAATTATTGAGCTTAATTATAGTTGGCTCAATACCACTTATCATTTTTGGTTACATATTATATACAACTGAATTAATCCATCTTTTGAGAAATATTGAAGTTATAGCTTGGACAACATTATTTTTTGGAATTATTTTGTATTTCTCTGATCAAAGAAATACTGATCAAAATATTTCTACAAACCTAAATATAAAATCAATTATATTTATTGGGTTATTTCAAATTCTTGCTTTGATACCTGGTGTAAGCAGAGCTGGAATTACAATGACTGCAGCTAGATTTTTAAAATTTAATAGAGTTGACTCTGGTAAAATTTCATTTTTACTTTCTATTCCTGCGTTAGCGGGTGCAACTTTTCTAGGACTAAAAGATGTACTTAGTGAACCAATAGAACTAAATTATATTATTGCAATTACAGTTACATTATCTTTTTTATTTTCATATACTACAGTTAAATTTTTTTTAAATTATCTTAATAAATTTTCTTTAAATTTTTTTGTTATTTATAGAATAATTATATCTTTAATATTATTTTCAATAATTTACTTTTAGCTATTTTTTTTAATTAAAGGTAATAATTGTGACAACAAAACACCACACAATATAAAGAAGCATCCTAATAAATTATTAATACCAAGAATCTGATCAAGTAAGAACCAGGCAGCAATAGTTGCAAAAACACCTTCTAAAGAAAAAATAATAGCGGCTGGTGCAGGTGATATATTTTTTTGTGCATAAATTTGTAATACAAAGGCAAAACCACCTGATAAAATCCCAGCATATAAGATGGAGTCTATTTCTTTTAAAATATTCTTAAAAATAAATTCTTCATAAAACATTCCAATCATAAAAGAACAAATAGCCACAATTAATGTCTGTATCGCTCCAAGTGTTAATGGAAGATTATATTTTGTAACTATTATGCCTGTAAAAATAATATGAGTGCTCCAAAATAAAGCTCCTAATAAGACAAGAGTATCGCCAAGTCTCACTGTTGCATCATAAAAATTTGTAAGTAAATATCCACCAATTAAACATAAAACTACTGATGGCCATATACTCCAATGAATGGATTTTCTTTTAAATAAAAAAATTATAATTGGAACCATCGGAACATAAAAAATAGTAAAGAATGCAGCGTTAGCTACATCAGTATAAAGCAAGGCAACTTGCTGTAATGCGGACCCTAAAAAGAGTGACAATCCAATTAGAAACGAGAGGGTAGCAAAAGTTTTAAAATCTAATTTAAATTCTGAATTAAATCTTTTAAATTCAAATATTAATGCTAAAGGAGCAATAGCCAAAAAACCAACAAAAAATCTGACTGCATTAAAAGTAAAAGGACCTATATCGTCCATGCCTGTATCTTGTGCAATGAATGTGGTCCCCCAAATTAAAGTACATAATAAAGCGCTAAATAACGAGGTGGTTTTAGACATATTCTTAATTAAACAGCCAATTTATAGGCAAAATTTTTACCTAAATTTTCTTTTAAATCATTATTAAATCGCGCTGCTTCTGCACCATCAATTATTCTATGATCGTAAGATAAAGAAAGAGGGAGCATTACTCGGGTTACAAATTTACCATCAATATGAACTTGTTTTTTTTCTGATTTACCAACTCCCAAGATGGCAACTTCTGGATAATTAATAATTGGTGTAAAATAAGATCCTCCAATTCCACCAAGGCTAGTAATTGTCATTGAACCACCAAATAACTCTTTTTTATCAATTTTTAAATTTTTACATTCATCACTTAATTTTTTAAGTTCTTTTCCTATTAAAGAAATGTTTTTATTGTCTGCATTTCTCAGCTTAGGCACCATTAAACCATGGGGCGTATCGACTGCAATACCTATGTGACAATATTTTTTAACAGTCATTTTTCCTTGCTCAATCTCATCAATAGAACTATTAAAATTTGGAAACTTTTTTAGTGATGCAGTCACAGCCTTAACAATAAAAGCTAATGGTGTAATTTTTTTCTTTTCTCCAGTATATATATCAGTTAGTGATGTTCTGAATTCTTCTAATTCAGTGATATCTGCTTCATCATGATTAGTTACATGAGGAATAGTAGTCCAAGAGTTTATTAAATATTTTGATGATAATTTCTTAACCCTTGATATATCTTTTATCTCAATTTCTCCAAATTCTGAATGAGAATATTCTTGCTTTACCTTTTCATTATTTTTGTTTTCTTTGTTTAGTAAATTATTTGATTTTGATGCCACAAATGACTTTACATCACTCTCTATAACTCTACCTTTTCGCTCACTACCTGTTACTTGATTAATATCAACCCCAAGTTCTCTAGCAAATTTTCTAACCTTTGGACTCGCAGATGAAATATCTGTAACTTTATTTTGATTGGTTAAAGTTTGATGAATTTCTGGTTTTATTACCTGAGTATTTTTAAATTCTTTTTCAATGATTGGTTCTTTTTGAACCTCGTCTTGTTTTTGCGATGAGTTTTCTAAAATTAATATTAAATCACCCTCTGAAATTTTGTCTCCAACTTTTATTTTTAAAGTCTTAATTTTACCTTCAGAATTTGATGGAATTTCTACACTAGATTTATCACTCTCTATCGTAATTAGAGGATCATTTTTTTTTAACATTTGACCTTCTGTAACTAAAACTTCTATCACCTCTACATCTTTAAAATCTCCAATATTAGGTACTTTTATTTCAGTTACAGACATTATACCTTTGTCGGCATTGGTTTATTTATGTCAATTTTATATTTTTTGATAGCATCTTTGGCATATTTAGATGCTATGAGTTGTTCTTTAGCTAAAACACTCAATCCATATGTAACCACATGTTCTTTATCAACTTCAAAAAATTTTCTTAAATTCTTTCTTGTATCACTTCTTCCAAAACCATCAGTCCCTAAAGAATAAAAACTTTTATTAATATACGGCCTTATTTGATCTGAATTCATTCTCATATAATCTGAAGCTGCTAATATTGGTCCTTCTGTTTTACCTAGACACTTTTCAACAAAAGATTTTTTAGATTCTTTATCTGGGTTTAAAAGATTGTATCTTTCTACCTCTAAACCATCTCTTCTTAATTCATTAAAACTTGTAACACTCCAAACCTCACTATCTATTTGATACTCATTTTGCAAAATTTCTGCTCCAGCTATCATTTCTCTTAAAATTGTTCCTGAGCCTAAAAATTGAATTTTTGTTTTTTTATTTTTATTAAATTCTTTAATTTTATACAT
>JGI20158J14315_10003522_pt1 | contig 10376 bp, 9 predicted proteins | sample COG_08_FD_14315 | JGI IMG/M metagenome (IMG submission 14315)
CTTGAATTGGACAACCGTCGGTTTAATAACGTGGTTTTAAATAATTTAGAGTTTCAAAATACCGTGAACTTTATTTTAAAATACTAAAGACCTTACCAAAATTTTTTCATAGCTTTAAACTTATAAGATACTTGGTAGGAAAACACTAATTAATGTGAGTAAACTTATATATTGTCCAAAACACCCTGCGATATTGCGTCCTGTTGTATGTTATTAAAAAATAACCGATTAAGGTTTTAACAAGATAAAAAAGTTTCAATTGGAGTAAATCGGTATGTTAAAAGAATATATTTACAATTGCTGGACAGCAGTAATGGATTCTGAAAAAAGCCCATTAAGGCATATCCCTAATCCTGCTGTTCGCCACATGATCTTACAGATATTGGCATGGATGTGGTGTATAATATTTAGTTTGTACATTGGTAGTTATATTGTTTTTGGTTTAAGTGCAGCCGCACACGCGCTTCTTTTAGCTGGGATTGCTATTACAGTTTCAACATTTGAAACTGCCAGAAGAAAAAAATAGACATATCTTTTAAAAAATTACCGATAATAAGCCGTGTCTCACGGCATTATAGCAATCATAAACTTAATTAGTGTTTGGAGTTGTAGACACTCTCTAGCATCAGAAAGTATCTACAAGACAGCCCGTAGTGTATTGTCGGTAAAAGATAAAGGTGTAAATTTTCTAACAAGTTTCTTTTCTACGAACTTTATAGGTTTCATGGCTCTTAAGCATTATAGATAAGTGTATGATAAATTTTATATGTAATACATTCTATATGAATTTAGTGCTAGTTACATAAAACGTTTTATATAAAACTTGCCTACTTTGGTGTTTAAGAAGCTCTGATTAGTGTCTACTTTCATGTTGAAAATGATAAAAGAAAAATTAGTTAAATAACAATGAATTTTCGTTAAAAAGCAATCAGAGTGAATTTGACTTTATGTTGGTGAGTGTTTAGGACGCAAACAAATATGGAAAGGTAATTTAAAATGGTTAACAGCAAGTCGCCCGATATTATTTATACCAAGGTAGACGAAGCTCCACAACTTGCCTCAGTGTCTTTGTTACCTATAATTCGAACTTTTGCGAATGTGGCTGGGATTACTGTGGGAGTTAAAGATATTTCACTAGCTGGTCGCATTATTTCGTCTTTTCCAGAGCACTTGGGTGACACTCAAATACAGCCTGATGATCTAGCTGAGCTTGGCGAATTGGTTAAGAAACCAACTGCAAATGTTATAAAGCTACCGAATATTTCGGCCTCGTTGCCACAACTTCTAACAGCAGTAAAGGAGTTGCAAGCGCAGGGGTATGATCTGCCTGACTATCCAGAAGTTCCAAGCACACAAGTCGAGAAAGATGTTCGGTCCCGTTATGATGCTATAAAAGGTTCAGCTGTAAACCCAGTTTTACGTGAAGGTAACTCAGATCGTAGAGCTGCTGTCGCTGTTAAGAACTATGCCATGGCAAATCCACACTCGATGGGAGTTTGGTCTAACGACAGCAAGACACGTGTATCCACTATGGCTTCTGGGGATTTTCGATCTAACGAAACCTCAGTCACGTTGACAAAGGAACAAGCTGGAGCGGTAAGTATAGAACTTGTCACTGATGCTGGTAGCACTACTGTTTTAAAGAATGGTATTTCCTTTCCGGTTGGTACTGTGGTGGACGCTACTTTTATGTCTTCAAAAGCGCTTAATAATTTCTTAGATGAGCAGATTAAAGCAGCAAAAGTGGAAGGAACCTTGTTCTCCTTACATCTCAAAGCAACGATGATGAAAGTCTCTGACCCCATTCTCTTTGGTCACGCGGTNACAGCATATCTTAGACCTATTTTTGAGACTTATAGTGCAGTTCTACAGGCTGCTGGAGCTAATCCAAACTCTGGGTTTGGAGCTTTATTTGACGTATTAAAAAGAATACCAGAAGGATCTATGATTAAAGCAGAAATTGATGCCTTTTTGGCTGAACAACCACCACTATACATGGTTAACTCAGAAAAAGGGGTATCAAATTTGCATGTACCCTCAGATGTCATAATTGACGCTTCAATGCCTGCACTGATCCGTGCTGGTGGTAGGGGTTGGGGTCCAGATGGTAAAGAGGCAGACTGCAATTGTGTGATCCCAGACAGTTCCTATGCCGCTGTTTATGATGAAGCAATTAATTATTGCAAGGAAACTGGTTCTCTTGATCCTGCAACTTTAGGCACGGTACAAAACGTTGGTCTTATGGCGCAAAAAGCGGAAGAGTACGGCTCACACCCGACAACCTTTGAGGTTCCTGCTGGCGGAACCATTCGTATGATTGCATCGAACGGAGATATCTTGCATGAACATAGGGTTGAGAAGGGTGATATATGGCGCTCTGCCAGCACTAGAAAAGGTGCAATTGAAAACTGGATTCAGTTGGCTATTGAACGTCAAAAAGCTGAAGGCTGTGATGCAATCTTCTGGTTGGACGAAACTCGAGCTCATGATGCTGAGCTATTAAAAATAGTCTTACCCATGTTGAAAGTTACTAACACCTTGGGAAGCTTCCGTATCATGGCTCCGCGTGAGGCGACACGGAGTTCTTTTGAGATTATTCGGCAGGGTGAAAATACTATTGCTATTACTGGCAATGTCTTGCGTGATTATCTAACAGATTTGTTTCCAATTCTAGAGTTAGGAACTTCTGCAAAAATGTTATCTATCGTGAAATTAATGAACGGGGGTGGGCTGTTTGAGACTGGAGCGGGCGGCTCGGCACCTAAGCATGTTCAACAATTAGCAGAACAAAACCATCTCCGATGGGACTCCTTGGGAGAGTTTTGCGCGTTGGGCGAGAGTCTAAAATATTTTGGTAGCGTAAATGATAACCCAAAAGCCTCAACTCTAGGGGTCACTGTTGATGTGGCAACACAATCTATCCTTGATAATAACAAGTCACCTGGTCGAAAAGTAGGGCAATTAGATAATCGAGATAGCCATTTTTACTTTGCATTGTATTGGGCCCGAGCGCTAGCAACACAAACTGAGGACCCAAAATTGGCAAAACATTTTATACCAATTGCCGAGTCTTTATCAAATAGTGAAGAACTGATCATGCGAGAATTACATGATGGTCGTGGAGAAAGAGCTGATCTTGGAGGTTACTACAATACTGAACCAAAAAAGACCGAGGAAGTCATGATGTCATCTGCGACTTTTAAGCAAATCCTTAATACAGTTTAGCTCAAGTAGTTTCAGTTTATGTCATTTTTGTATCTGTAAACGATATACATTAGGGAATTGTTGTGAAAAGCGTGTGAGCTAACTAAGAATTAGTATAATTGGAGTTATTGTGACATCTAGCAAAAACCAAAATATAAAGCAGTCAAGCTCAAAAAATATCAAAGCATTGTCAGCTATATGGCCGTTTTTAAAAAATTATACAGGGTTAATGGCTCTTGCTTTAATAGTGCTAGTTTTAACTGCGTCAATTTCATTAGTTTTACCTCTAGCAGTAAGAAAAGTAATTGATGAATTCGGAGAACAAAGTACTGGTTTACTAGACCAGCATTTTACCTTGGCATTAATTGTTGTCGCTTTATTAGCTGTCGGAACAGGCGTTAGATACTATTTAGTTACTAGGCTTGGTGAGAGAGTTGTCGCTGACATTAGAGCTTTGGTATTTAAAAATACCATCGGAATGAGTCCTTCTTTTTTTGAAAAGATTTTAACTGGTGAAGTTTTAAGTCGAATTACTACTGATACTACTCTGATATTATCAGTTATTGGGTCGTCGATTTCCGTAGCTTTAAGAAATGTGTTACTTTTTTCCGGTGGTATTTTGATGATGTTGATAACGAGCAATAAACTGACAACGTTAGCTCTATTGATAGTTCCCCTTGTAATAATTCCAATTGTTTTTTTAGGAAAAAAACTACGAACCTTGAGCCGTGAGAACCAAGATCATATCGCAGCTAGTTCAGGAAACGCATCGGAAGCTTTTTTGGGAGTGCAAACTGTACAGGCTTTTACAAACGAAAATCTAGCTATTCAGTCATTCTCTAACCTTACAGAAGAGTCCTACAGGGTGGCTTTGAAAAGAATTTCTATACGAGCGTTAATGACAGTTATCGTTATTTTTTTAATTTTTGCCGGTATTATCGGAGTTCTCTGGGTAGGTGCCAGAGATGTACAAAATGGAACAACAAGTGCTGGTGAGTTAATACAGTTTCTAATTTATGCTATTATGGTCGGTGGAAGTGTTGCAGCATTGTCAGAAATTTGGGGAGAATTGCAGAGAGCTGCTGGCGCCACCGAACGGTTGGCGGAATTACTTAACGCTCGAGATTGTATAATAGATCCTGTAAAGCCAAAAATATTACCTAATATTAACGGGAAAATTCAATTTAACAATGTTGAATTTAGTTATCCCTCTCGACCCAACGGTGTAGCCCTAAATGGCGTTTCGTTAACGATAAATCCTGGAGAAACAGTTGCTCTTGTAGGGCCATCTGGAGCTGGAAAATCTACTATTCTTCAACTTATCTTACGCTTCTACGATCCCTTGTCTGGTGAAATATTGATAGATGATTTTAACCTTAGAGACCTAAAGAAAGAAGACTTTAGAAAGGAAATCGCGTTAGTTCCACAAGACCCAATTATTTTTGCGACCACTGTAATGGAAAATATAAAATTTGGCCGTCCAAATTCTACAGAAGAAGAAATTAAAAAGGCTGCAAGGTCAGCTTCAGCTGCTGATTTTATTGAACAACTACCTCAAGGATACTCTACCTATGTCGGCGAACGTGGGATGATGCTCTCAGGCGGTCAAAAACAAAGAATAGCAATAGCTAGAGCAATTTTGCGAAATGCACCAATTCTGCTTCTTGATGAAGCAACCTCAGCTTTAGATTCTGAAAATGAAGTAGCAGTTCAGTCAGCTGTTGATGAGCTATCTAGAGGGAAAACGACACTTGTGATTGCCCACCGATTATCAACTGTTCAACGAGCTGATCGGATCGTAGTTTTTGATAATGGGAGAATGGTTGCAGAAGGCACACATAAAGGCCTTATTTCCCAAAATGGGTTATATGCAAGGTTAGCGCATTTACAATTTGGTGTTTGAATAAAAATGCTAAAAAAGAGAGTTGTAAATATCACTTTTGGCATCTTTTTATACTTTTCTTTGCGAGGCATTTAAACTTCTTTAATTTATAAAAACGTGAGTTATTATTTTAAATAAATAATTCTTGTTAATATTTACCCTTCACAAATGGTTTACACAGAAATTTACTAACTATAGCTCTTAAAGTCTTTAAACCCTATTTTATCCATAAAAAAATTTATCTTGATTTTTTTTGAGATTAATTCATATTTTTAATAAGAAAACTTTAAATTAATTCATTTAGTAAGAGGTACCGTTAAAAGTTACACAAAAGGAAAAGCCAATGGCAAAATATGCATTGATTCAATTTAAAATTAATAATGATTTTTATGATTGGGAATCTATATTTTATACGTCACAAGCACGAGCTAGAGAATTTGGAATTTTAGAAATTTTTCATGGTAAGAAATCCAGGATTCTTCTTCCTGCGCGATATTAGCCATTATTGAATCTGCTGATAGAATGGATGAATTTCTGCATGTTGCTTCAGATGATATCGTTAGGTCAGGTCATATATTGGAGACTACTGAGGTAACTTTTTATGAAAACTAACATTAGTTAACATCACATTATTTTTAGGATTTCTTGAGAACAGTGTCCTCATTAATTATTATATTTTTTTGAAAATTTATATGAATATCTTAGTATTTTCTCATTAGAATGTATTTACTTTGATTTATTATTTTGGCGAGCAATCACTCCCATTGTCGCAGCGATTACTCTAGAGACTGTCATAGCACCAATGCCGTCTACATCGGACTCGGGAAGGAATTCGGTAAAATTTGCAGCAGCGATAGTACCTTTTGATGCAGCACCTTTTATCAAACCTATTGCTTGGGAATATGTTAATCCGCCTGGGCTTCTCGCAAGAACGCCAGGGACTATAGAGGGGTCAAGTCCATCTACATCAAAGCAAATTATTATGTTTGCTCCGGGCGTAATGTGTTCAATGATTTGGGTTATTCCATATAGATGTACGTCGTCTGCTGGGATAATCTCTGCCCCCCATTCCTGAGCATCTTGAACGTCGTCTAAATGTGCCGAGCCAATACCACGAGCTCCAATCTGAATAATTTGCTTAATGTGAGCCATTTCTGAAGCCCGCCGCATATTTGACGATAATCCCAGCTTTTCATCCATATGGGAATGCCGCCAGTCAATATGAGCATCAATTTGTAGGATGGTGTAATACTTACCAGTATCTGCCAGAGCGTCCAACATAGGAATGGGCACTGAGTCATCTCCACCAACAACAATCGGAACAGCGCCTGCCTTTAGTGCTTTTGCGACAGTGGCTCTAATTACGGATCTGTTCTCAGAAAAATTAGTTTCACTAAAGGGTAAATTTCCGTAATCACCTGCTGGTTTGCTACCTTTGGGAAAAATCGGTCCGCCAATGTCAAAATTGTATCTATCAATATTGTTAGCCATATAACCAATGGCCTTGCGGATTGCATCTGGAGCATTTTGACAAAAGGGCCCCATATTGCCATATGGTGTTGCACCTTTGGCCCCTATAAAAACTGACGATGCATTAATCATATCAAAATCATGACAAACTTTTAGGCCAAGGAATGTCTTAGATGCTGTTGCTCCAAGTATGGACTCTATATCTGGTTTTTTGGTCAAAAGCGCTTTTCCTATAAAATTAGAAGTTTATCTATTTTACACTTAGGTTCGTAAAGGAACTTCTAGAATCCCTTAACTACCCTTTATTTATAATATTAGATTGAGTTGCAGGGGTCCCATCTAAGTTTATTCTATGTTTAGGATAGATAGCGTCACCATCATTAAATGCTAGCCAGTGCATACGTTCATCGGTAAACATATGTGTCTTTATTTCTATTTTAGATGGGTCGTCGAGGGTTCCTAGCATAATAACTTGTATATCTGGAAACCGGTCAATCGTTACTGTTACAGTAGTTGCACAAGTAGGACAAAACTTAACGTTTAGCGATCTACCATGTTCAGGACTAGTATAAATATAGGTCTTAACCTCACCATCATTAAATTTTACTGAACTTTTTTGACATCTCAATCCGGACCGAAATGCTGTACCCGTAGCCTTCTGACAAAACCTACAGTGGCAGCCATACGCAAAGTCGGGCTCTTTATTTAGTTCAAACCTAACCGAGCCACAAAGGCATCCACCAGTATGCTTATTCATGTTTAAACCCTCTATAAGTTAAAATTTAAATTACATAACTAAAATCTTTTTTTGTTCTTTCAAAAAAAATTACTCCTGATGTAATATTAAGTCAAATCTCTAATCTTCTTGTACTTCGTTTTCAAAATCACGGTGTTATTACATACTCTAGCTTGGTTTAGATTGGGGATGCTCTACGGGACCTCCAGCTTCAACCCAACCAGAAAATCCGTCTGAGATGTGTGTGGCCTCAAAACCCATGTCATTTAGGGTCGCCACACTTAAGGCCGATCGCCACCCTGAAGCACAGTGAAAGATAAACCGTTTATTTGAACTAAATATTTCTTTGAAGTATGGACTTTGTGGATCAACCCAAAACTCAAGCATACCGCGAGGTGCATGGTAACTTCCTGGAATATAACCCAGTTTATGACGCTCCCGGATGTCTCTGATGTCAACTATCAAAGAATCCTTGTCATTAATTAGGCCTAATGCCTGTTTAGCGGTCATTTCTTTGATACGAGCTTTAGCTGCAACAACCATATCCTTGACGGGTGTTTTAAGTGGTTTCATATGATCTCTTCCCCTTAGTTGTCTTAGTTATTAGATGATGGAAACTATATACTCTGAAAGCTCACCTCGTCTTAAGCGAAGCTTTATAGAGTACTATTTATAGTTTGTCTGGCTACTATAGTTTTTGGTTTGTTAAAGCTCAGTCACTACGTTCGACATGCTTTTGTCAAATATAAAACTAACTCCGTTGATAGTCTCCCGATAAGTTAATAATTATAAATATAATAAAAAGTCATTTAGATTAATATTGTTAAAAGTTTTGAGTTTTAGTTTTGTTATTACAATTTCGGATAGACAAGCGATGTGTATAACTACTCTTAGTAGGCATTAGGTTTTTTTTGTAGGTCTCGATGGAAAGGTAAAATTTGGCTGAAATGTTTTTTAAGACGCTTTGAAATGCACTCTGCTACAGAAACTGAACGATGTTGTCCTCCTGTGCACCCAAGTGCTATTGTTAGCCTTGCCTTTCCAGTAGAGGCATGAAGAGGAATCCAACGTTCTATCAAGGGGCATATTTCATCAATAAATCGATTAGTTTCTGGTTGCAAAAAAATATAATCAGCAACCGGCTTATCTAACCCAGTTAGATCCCGCAATGTAGCATCATAATAAGGGTTAGGTAAAAACCGGACATCAAACATCATGTCTGCATCAAGTGGGACACCATGCTTGAAGCCAAAACTCATAATATCAATGTCAATGTCGATACTTACTTCCTGGTTCATTACTATTCGCCCTAAACGCATCTTTAGCTCACGGGGGTTAATACGAGTTGTGTCCAAGATGAGGTTTGCTCGTTCGCGAACCTTAGAAAGAAGTTTTCGTTCTGCCGCAATATTTTCGTAAAGACTATGACCTTCCCTTACTGGATGACGTCTTCTTGTCTCAGAATAACGTCGTACCAGTAAATCATCAGCACAATCTAAAAATAAAATTTTGTGAAGGGTACCGTTAGAGCGTAATACCTCTAGAGCTGCAAACAAATCTGTAAACATTGAACGCCCTCGCACATCCATTGCTATTGCAATACGTTCGCGATTATCTGCTTTGAGAGCTGGAATTTCTGACAGTTGAGTTAAGAGCGACGGTGGTAGATTATCTATACAAAAATAACCTAGATCTTCTAAAGCCTTCATAGCTCCGGTCTTTCCAGCACCGGATAAACCTGTAACAATCAGAAGTGGCTCACTCGACATTTGGCTTCCTCTCGGGATATATTATTACTAATCTTTAAATTCTTAGCAACTAAATTTACAATTAATTTTTTTAAGGCGATGATTATGCAAGTTAAAGATCCAATTTATGTGAAATCTGAGTGGGCAGATCTGAAAGAGTGTGTTTATGGTTCGCCTGATGCTTGGGTTTTACCCAAGTTTCTAGCTGATGCTAGATTGCGGGCACAAGGTGAGTTTGGAAAATTTTGGGAAGCCAATGCAGGGAAAGACGTTTCAGTTGCAGCTCCAGAAGTGTTTAAAGAGCTATCAACGCAAATTCGTAAGACAATCACTATTTTGGAGTCACATGGAGTTTTAGTTCACGTTGCTGGACCAATAAGTAAGAAAAACAGATTATTTCCTCGAGGTGAGGATCACGGTGTTAGTACACCTTGGATGAGAGATCCTTTTGTTACAATTGGTAATAACGTAATAGAATTGGCACCTCGTAGTTTGTTCCATCGCAGGCAACGCTTTGCTATTAGGGAAATCCTTGCATCTACAATGGACAGAGGGGGGCGTTATTTCGCCCAACCAGATTCTGGGTCAGATGATTATGTAGATGCGCCAGGATGGGGGTATCTCGAAGGTGGTGATGTTTTTGTTCTCGGTGATGAGATCCTTGTTGGTCACTCTGGTGGTTGCTCAAATCCTGAAGGAGCTCGTTGGTTGCAACACGCACTTGGTTCAAAATACAAAGTGGAAACCGTCACTATTGATCCAATGTTCCCCCACCTTGACTGTGTTTTAATGACACCAAGAGAGGGTGTCGCCTTTGCGTGTTTAGAGGCCTTACCAGAGGGTCTTCCGAAGTTCATGTTAGATTGGGATATTGTTAATGTTCCAAAGACCCTGGCAAAAGCCCATATGGGCTGCAATAACTTGGTCTTGAACGATAGAACTGTGCTAGTCCCGGAGGAGGAACCTCTTAATTTTATAGCTAATGAGTTAAAATTAAGACGTTTTGATGTATTAAGAACTCCATATCGTGTTCCTTGTATGGCTGGAGGATCATTTCGCTGTGCCCATCAACCTTTAGTTCGTATTTAACTGTAGATAATATTATTTATCGTTATAGTAATACTTTAAATTACTCTAGACATCATATGTATCTCAATACAGTGTATCAGTAGTGAAAAAATTTGGAATGGTGAAAAATGAGTACTGTAAGTCTTGACTTAGATGAAATTTATGCTCTTGCGCATGATACTATGATTTCTAATGGATGTGATGAAGCTAATGCTTGTGCACTTGCTGACATTGTAACCAGAGCAGAGAGAGATGGATCACATTCTCA
>JGI20158J14315_10003526_pt1 | contig 10370 bp, 8 predicted proteins | sample COG_08_FD_14315 | JGI IMG/M metagenome (IMG submission 14315)
TATGGTCCTCACCGAGCAAGTGTTGATTTTTATTTAAATAATCAACATGAGGGCTATCTTTCAAGAGGGGAGCAAAAAAAAATGTCAATTATTTTTTGGATGCTTCAGGTTTTACTGTTGGCCAAAAATGGAAGAAAACCAGTTGTTCTTATCGATGACATTTCATCTGAATTAGATGAAACAAAAATTAAATCCATAACAGACTTTTTGACCAAAGTAAAAGTACAAATCTTCATGACAGACATAGGTAACAAAAAATTACCTCTGAGCGATCAAAATTCTACTAGCTATAATATAGAAAATGGCGCCATTACTAGGCTTTAGGGGTAAAAAGAGAATGAACTAAAAACCCTAAAAAATGTACATGATTTGGTGCTAAAGTTATTACCCGTGGTATAATAAATTTTATTTGAAAAGGGCAGATATGGCCGAAGAATACCAAGCCTCAAATATTAAAGTTTTAAAGGGTTTGGACGCAGTCCGAAAGCGCCCAGGAATGTATATTGGCGACACCGATGATGGTACTGGTTTGCACCACATGGTTTTTGAGGTTGTTGATAACTCGATAGACGAGGCATTAGCTGGTCACTGCTCAAAAATAGAGGTTGTTATTCACGATGACAACTCTATTTCTGTTACTGATGACGGCAGGGGTATTCCCGTCGACCTGCATCCCGAGGAAAAAATATCTGCTGCCGAAGTCATCATGACGGTCTTGCATGCGGGAGGAAAGTTTGATGATAACTCTTACAAGGTATCTGGAGGGCTTCACGGTGTTGGAGTTTCTGTGGTTAACGCCTTATCTGAATCGCTACGCCTAATTATTCATAGAGATGGTGAAACTTATGAGCAAAACTATGTCCTCGGTGTGCCCACTGCTCCAATTCAAACAACAGGTAAAACTGAAAAGTCTGGAACAACAATTCACTTTAAACCAAGTGCTGAAATTTTTACAGAAACTGTTTATAAGTTTGAAACCTTGTCAAACCGACTTCGTGAGCTCTCTTTTCTAAACTCAGGCGTCCATATTGAGATTATTGATGAGAGAAGCGACAAAAAAGATGTTTTTGTTTATGAGGGCGGCATTACAGCATTTGTTGAGCACCTTAACAAATCTAAAAACCCCATTCACAACGATATAATCTCGATCGCCACTGAAAAAGATGATATTTCTGTAGATGTTGCTCTGCAGTGGAGCGACTCATATCAGGAGAGTGTCTATTGCTTTACTAACAACATACCGCAACGAGATGGCGGTGCTCATTTAGCTGGTTTAAGAGCGGCCCTAACAAGAACACTTAACACATTTATTGACGCCTCAGGTTTAGCCAAGAAAGAAAAAGCAGCAATTACTGGCGAAGACACTCGAGAGGGGTTAACTGCAATTTTATCTATTAAAGTGCCCGACCCTAAGTTTTCATCACAAACTAAAGATAAGCTAGTTTCCTCTGAGGTTCGAGCACCCGTAGAGTCCTCTGTTAACGAAAAACTAGGTGAATATCTTCTAGAAAACCCAGCCGAAGCTAAAATAATTATTAGTAAAATTTTTGAGGCTTCTAGAGCAAGGGATGCAGCCAGAAAGGCTCGCGAAATGACAAGAAGAAAGGGTGCTTTGGATATTGCGGGATTACCTGGAAAGCTGAGCGATTGTCAAACTAAAGACCCTGCTGAATCAGAAATATTCCTTGTTGAGGGCGACTCTGCTGGAGGCTCTGCAAAACAAGGAAGAGATAGAAGAACCCAGGCAATTCTTCCCCTCAAAGGTAAAATTTTAAATGTTGAAAAGGCAAGGTTTGAAAAGATTCTTTCCTCCCAAGAGGTGGGGACCCTAATTACCGCGCTGGGTTGTGGAATAGGCAAAGAAGAGTATGATATAGAAAAATTGCGCTACCATAAAATTGTCATCATGACAGATGCTGATGTTGATGGGGCACACATTAGAACCCTTCTTTTAACCTTTTTTTATAGACACTTCCCAGAGTTAATTGAAAACGGGTATTTGTTTATTGCACAACCCCCTCTCTACAAAATAAAGAAAGGAAAACAAGAGAGATATTTAAAGGACGATGCCGAGTTAAATGAATACTTGCAACAAGAAGCTATTCATGACGCAAGTTTATTTGTCTCTTCCGAAGCCCCCGCTATTCAGGGCGTTGCNTTAGAGAAAATTGTAAATAGATACTATGAAACAATTGGGGTTGTTGAAAAACTTTCAAAAAAATATAATGAGCTTCTTTTAAAATCTATGCTTGAGATGCCGAAGATAAATCTCAAAGATATCGATAAGACTAACAGCTGGTGCCAAGAGCTTCAGGACAAGATGAACAACAACAGCTCAATGGCAGAAAGCCATTCACTTAGTTATTCTAGCAATGCTATTACCTATATTATGAGAACTTATGGGGTTGAAACCAATACAGCTGTTTTAGATGAAGCTTTTTTTGGCTCAAAAGACTATAAGAATATCGAGAGCTATTCTAGCGAGGTAGAAAGTATGTTCACTAACGAGTCATACATTCAGAAGAGCTCAAAAGAAACAAAAACCCCAAATTTTTCTACTGCAATTGAGTTTCTCTTAAATGAAGCAAGGAAAGGACAGGGGTTCCAAAGATACAAGGGGCTTGGTGAAATGAATCCAGATCAGCTTTGGGAAACCACAATGAATCCTGAGACTAGAGTTATGCTTAGGGTGAAGATAGAGGATGCGATAGCTTCAAACGACGTCTTCACAACTCTTATGGGCGATGAGGTTGAGCCAAGAAGAAACTTTATTGAGGATAATGCTCTTAAGGTTGACAATTTAGACTTTTAGCTTTTCTTTTGTCTCTAACTTGAATTCAGCTAATTAAGGCTTCGAATTTTATTGCTGACGAATAAACTAGGTTTGTAAGATAATTGTTTAATTACTTACAAATGTTAGGGTTATGTCAAAGAAACATCCTGTAATTGCAATCACTGGCTCTTCTGGAGCAGGGACATCTACAGTCAAAAATGCGTTCAATCATATTTTTGATAGGGTTGGCGCAAAGCCTGTTATTATAGAAGGAGACAGCTTCCATAGGTATGATCGAAAGCAAATGGAGGTTGCTATGGCGAAGAAAAACAAAATAGGCAACAAGCATTTTAGTCACTTTGGTCCCGAAGCAAACCACTTTGATCTTATTGAAAAAACCTTTAAAGATTATGGGGAAAAAGGCTTTTGTAAAAGGCGCTTCTATATTCATTCAGACGACGAAGGGGCCCAGTTTGGAAAAATGGCTGGCGAGTTCACAGAATGGGAAGAGGTGGGTAGAGATAGCGACCTTTTGTTTTATGAGGGTCTTCATGGAGGGGTTAAAGATGGACCGATTGATACTGCAAAATTTGTAGATCTTTTGATTGGAGTTGTGCCAGTAGTAAATCTTGAGTGGATTCAAAAGATCCATAGGGATAAAGAATACAGGGGTTATTCTGCTGAGGCTACGGTGGATACAATTCACAGAAGAATGTGGGATTACATTAATTATCTAACCCCTCAGTTTTCAAGAACCCATATTAATTTTCAGCGTGTACCAACGGTGGACACTTCAAACCCTTTTATTGCAAGGGATATTCCTACTCAGGACGAGAGTTTTGTTGTTGTTAGGTTTCAAGACCACAAATACTGCGACTTTGTTTACCTACAAGATATGGTTGCAGGGTCTTTTATGTCTAGGCCAAACACATTGGTTGTTCCTGGTGGAAAAATGGGGTTTGTGATGGAGTTGATTCTAAGAGAACAAATAGAGAAAATGCTTGACCACTAAGGCTTGCTTTATTGGTCTTTCACTACAATATTAATTAGTTTATTTGGGACAACAATCACTTTGATTATTTGTTTGCCTTTTGTGAATTTTTCAATTTTCTCATCTGACAGTGCAAGATCCTGTACAGCCTCATTGTCTGAATTAAGAGGCACCATGAGTTTGGCTCTTAGCTTGCCATTTACCTGAGCAATAACTTGCACGTTTTCTTGAACTAGAGCCGACTCATCAACCACAGGCCAGCTCGAATCAACAATTGCATTTTTTCCACCCAATAAGAACCATAAGTGGTGACAAACATGCGGTATAACCGGACTAAGACACTTAACCATTATCTCAATTGACTCCTGTTTTATGGCCATACCTTGTTCTGAGACATCACTATATCTTGAAATTGCATTGTTTAGCTCCATCATTGTTGCAATTGCAGTGTTGAAAGAGTGTCTTCTTCCAAAATCATCCCCAACTTTTTGGAGCGCAAGGTGTGTTTTTTGACGAACAAGCCTTTGTTCTTCGTTTAGACTTGAGACATCTAATTTAGAACAATTAAATTCTTTTTTCGAGTCTATAAAACCAGTTACCAATCTATAGAACTTATTTATAAATCTATGCGCACCTTCTATGCCTGTGTCAGACCACTCGAGGTCTTGAGTTGGAGGCGCTGCAAATAAAATAAAAAGGCGTGCGGTATCTGCTCCAAACCTTGCAATCATTTCTTGTGGATCAACCGTGTTTCCTTTTGACTTACTCATTTTTGCACCATCTTTTAAGACCATGCCTTGAGTCAGGAGGTTGGTAAATGGTTCGCTTGTTTTAACAATNCCTTCATCACGCAAAAGTTTTGTAAAAAAACGAGAGTATAAGAGATGAAGTATAGCGTGCTCTATTCCACCGATATATTGATCTACAGGGAGCCAGTAATTTGCTCTTTCATCTAAAATTGAATCCTTTTGGTCCACACAAGTATATCGCGCAAAATACCAAGAAGACTCAAAGAAAGTATCAAAAGTGTCTGTTTCTCTTTTAGCTATGCCGCTGCATTTTGGACAGCTCGTATTGACAAAGCTTGTCATTTTTTTGAGGGGAGATCCACCTCCATCTATAGCGACATTTTCTGGCAGCCTTACGGGAAGCATGTCAAGGTTTTCAGGAACAGCGCCACATTTGGCACAGTTGATAATTGGTATAGGGCAACCCCAGTATCTTTGCCTAGATACACCCCAGTCGCGAAGACGATAGTTCGTTTTTTCTTCTCCCATTGAAATGTTAGACAGCTTTTTACTTATGGCCTGAAAGGCTTCATCAAAATCTAGTCCAGTAAATTCACCAGAGTTAATGAGCACACCTTTTTCCACATAAGCTTCGTTGGATGTATCTACATATCCGCTAATATCGGAAATAACATCTATAATAGGGATGTTATATTTTTTAGCAAACTCATAGTCTCTTTGGTCATGGGCAGGAACACTCATGACTGCTCCAGTGCCATAGCCCATGAGGACAAAATTAGCAATCCAGATTGACACCTCTTCTCCTGTAAGAGGGTGGATGCATTTAATCCCAGAGTCTATACCCTTCTTTTCCATTGTCTCCATGGCAGCTTCAGCTGTTTCCATTTTTTTACATTCGGTAAGAAAAGATTGAATTTTTTGGTCGTTCCTTCCTGCTTCAATGGCGATAGGGTGTTCTGCAGCAATGGCCAGATAGGTCACGCCAAAGAGTGTATCTGGCCTTGTTGTATAAACCGTTAGAGAGCTTGTATCATCTATCTTAAAGTTAATATCAAGTCCAACAGACCTTCCAATCCAGTTGGTTTGCATCATCTTAACTGCGTCTGGCCATCCCTCAAGTTTTTGAATGTCTGCCAAAAGCTCATCAGCATAATCTGTGATTTTCATGTACCACTGAGAGATTTCTTTCTTTTCAACTGGGGCGCCTGAACGCCAACCACAACCCTCTACTACCTGCTCATTAGCTAAAACGGTTTGATCAACCGGATCCCAATTTACAACGGCTTTTTTCTTATAAACCAAGCCCTTTTCAAACAGCTTGATAAAAAACCATTGTTCCCATTTGTAATATTCTGGATGACATGTGGCTAACTCTCTTGTCCAGTCATAGCCAAAACCTAACTCAATTAGCTGTTCTTTCATATGACCAATGTTTTCATATGTCCAGCCAGCAGGAGGAACCTCGTTCTTGATTGCTGCATTTTCTGCTGGCAAGCCAAAAGCATCCCAGCCAATTGGCTGCAAAACATTTTTACCCAGCATTTTTTGATGCCTTGAGATAACATCTCCTATGCTATAGTTACGGACATGTCCCATATGAAGCCTTCCTGAAGGGTAAGGCAACATAGATAAGCAGTAATATTTTTCTTTTGTTGGATCTTCAGTTACAACAAACGAGTTATTTTTTTCCCAATACTCTTGAGCTTCTTTTTCAATTATTTTGGCTTTATATTCGTGTTGCATTATTGTGCTGTGATAAATTAATTAAGGCTCAGTGAACCAACGAGAGAGCCGACATTGTTAAGTCCGTGCTTATCTAAATATTCGCTTATTCCATCGTTAATTGATTTGCAAACAAGCGGGTCATAGAACAAAGCGGTTCCAATGCCCACCGTATCAGCACCAGCAATTATAAACTCTATTGCGTCTGCAGCAGTAACTATACCTCCTTGTCCAATTATTGGTATCTTGTGTTTTTTGCTAACCTCATAAACCTGATGAACCTTAAGAAGTGCAATTGGTTTAATTGCTGGGCCAGAGAGGCCTCCTTGATTATTTCCGATAATTGGTTGTTTTTTTTCAATATCTATGGCCATCCCCATAACGGTATTAATAACCGCCAGCCCATCGCTTCCTGCATCAATACATCGAAGAGCGTTTGCTGCAATGTCAGTCTGGTTTGGTGACAGTTTTGTGATAATGGGTTTATTCGTGTTCTTACGACATATTTCAACTACACGAAAAGACATATCAGGATCATTTCCAAAAGCAACACCACCCTCTTTTACGTTGGGACAAGAAATATTTATTTCTATGGCGTCGATATCTGTCTCATCGAAGTGTTTTGCTATCTCGCCATATTCTTCAACGCTTGATCCAGAAATATTAATGATAAACCTGGTTTCATCTTTGTCTAGAGATGGCAAAATGTCATTAATAACCGAATCTGTTCCTGGGTTTTGAAGCCCAATTGCATTGAGCATGCCATTTGGGGTCTCTGCAATTCTGTGAGCCTTGTTGCCAAGCCTTGGGGCTAAAGTGGTCCCCTTTAAACATACAGCACCGACAGAAGAATTAGAAAACCCCTTGATTCGGGTGTATTCTTCACCAAAACCCACGCACCCTGAGAGCAAAATGATTGGGGAGTTTAGTGGCATCCCACACAGGCTTGTTTTCAGATTATTTTGCATTCACAACATTATACTTTTATGGTGACTTTGGAGTTAGCAACTTGGTCTAAAATGTCCTCCATGAATGGAGTTTTTATTACTGGTAGCAATACAGAAGTTGGAAAAACCACTGTTGCGGTGGAAATAATTAAATTCCTGAAAAAAAGAAGGCAAATTGTTGTAAGGAAGCCGGTTGAGACTGACTGTGAAATTCTGAATGGCTCCTATGTTCCAAAAGATGCTATTAAGCTTAATAAGGCCTGTGCCTCTGAAGAAAGTCTGGACCTAGTTTGTCCTTTTTGTTATGAGCTAGAAGCCAGTCCAGAAGAGGCTAGTCTCCATGCTGAAAGACCTCTTGAGCTTTCTGATCTTGTAAAAGCTTGTCAGTCAAATGTAGGCAAAAAATTTGTTTTTATTGAGGGGGCTGGAGGCATCTACTCTCCTATTGCAAATAATGCGCTGAACTCTGATTTGGCTGTAGAACTTGGAGTGCCAATCATTATTGTCATTAAAGACGAGCTTGGAGCAATTGGCCAGGCGCTTCTAACCATCAATGCTGCTAAGACCCAAAAACTGGACATTGCCTGTATTGTTCTCAACGAAATGGAGTCAAACCACCTTGCAAACGCTAAAGCTTTAAGGAGTTACACTGAGATTCCAGTCCTAGAGTTTTCAAAAGACAAACAAGGGCTTTTTTGCTCTGAAATAGAAAAGTTAATCTAGAATTTTAAGACTAGGTTTTTTGTCATTTTCACCTTGGTCAGACTTTGTTGTGTCAAACATCATGCCTTCGCCATTTTCCTGGGCATAAATAGATAAAACAGCATCACATGGCACAACAATTTTTCGAGACTCCCCTTGAAAGCGGGCTTTAAAGCTTATTGAGTCGTTGCTGATTGTGCGACTAACAGTTGCAGAAGAGCTAATGTTTAAAACCATTTTTCCGTTTGCGTCATGACCTGGGGGAACAACTACACCAGTAATTTTTGTATTGATAAGCAAATAAGGCGTGAGCTTGTTATCCTCAATCCATTCGCAGTAAGCGCGAATGAGATAGGGAATAACACCAGACATTTACCTGTTAATTGTAGTCTTTTTCAGCAAAAGTAAGGCTATCATGGAAGCCTTCTTTTTCAAAAAGCCTATTTGCATAATCTTTGATCGGCTTGGCTTTTTCTCCAAGAGATATTCCCAAAACATCAAGCCTCCAAAGAATGGGTGCGATACACATATCGACGAGAGTCATGGTNTCGCTTTTGAAATATGGCTTATGTGCAAAAAGAGGAAGTAGTTCTAACAAGTTTCCATTTAAAGTTTTTCTTGCTGAGTCGGCTTCCTTTTTGTTTCCATTGAGAATAGTGTCAACTAACTGATACCAGCAGCCATCTGCTCTCGTAAAACGATAGATTAAGAGACGCTTTTCGGCTTTTTCAATTGGGTCTACTGGCAAGAGAGGAGGAAACGGAAATCGCTCATCAAGATATTCCATGATTACCGACAGGTCGTAGAGAACCATGCCCCTGTCAAAAAGAGTAGGAAGTGTTTCACATGGATTAAGCTCCAACACCTCTTCAGGCATTTCCTCAAAGCTTACTTCTACGACCTCTCTTTCAATTGACTTGTGCGCCATAATAAATCTAACTGCATGAGATTCAAGCTCTTGTGATGCAGAGTAGAGAGTTGTTGAAGCGGGATTGGGTTTTGATAGCATAGTTTTTACCAGTTTAGTTTAATGTCTCCCTGTTCTTTGATTTAGGGAGGCGATGAAAGATTGTATCAGAAATTAGTCGCGACGTCTCCAAACGCCATACTTGACATCCTTCCAGTATTCTTTTTTAAGCATATAAACAAGAATAAACAAGACGCCCAAAAACAATAAAACCCATTTACCAAGCTGCAAGCGAATGAGCTTTGCTGGTTCGCCAACGTAGTCTAAAAAGTTTGTAATGTCCCGAACGCTATTGTCAAATTCAGTCTCTGACTGTGTGTCTTTAAGCGACCAGAGCGCATCAGGCATTGATGCATTTGCCAGAACTTTATTATTGACACCAAAAATTCTAGACTCGTCTTCGTAAAAGCTTCTTAGATAAGTGTATATCCAGTCTGTTCCTTTTGATCTTGCGACTAACGAGAGATCTGGAGGCACCCCACCAAACCATTTAGAGGCAGCATCTTCTGGCATTGCGGTCACCATAGTTTCACCCGGCTTGTTGCCTGCAAACATAAGGTTTTGTTTAACTAGCTCGTCTGATAAACCAAGGTCACTTCCTATTCTGTTGTAGCGCATAAAGCTGATTGCATGACAGCCAGAGCAATAGTTCATAAAAAGTTTAGCCCCATTTTGCAGAGAAGCCCTGTCCATAATGTCTGTGTCTGCATGGTCAAGATTAACCTTGCCCGCAGCAAGAGCGTTTAATGAGAGAGCTACTAAAGAAAAACAAAGGGCCAGAGATTTTAAATTTTTCATAAATTACTCCGTAACCCTTGTTGGCACTTCTTTTGTTTTTCCGATTGAAGTGTACCAAGGCATTAAAATAAAATAGGCAAAATAAAGCGCAGTTGCAATTCTTCCCAGTAATGCATATGTTGGGGTTACAGGCTTGAGTCCAAGCCAGCCCAGCATTACAAAGCTAACAACAAAAATACCTAGAGCCCACTTATAGATAGGGCTTCTATAACGAATTGATTTAACTGGGCTACGATCAAGCCAGGGCAATGCAAAAAAGATTAGAATCGCAGCGAACATAGCCAAGACGCCTGGAAATTGAGATCCAAACATTGGTGGTATAGCTCTTAAGACTGAATAAAAAGGCGTTAGGTACCAAACAGGAGCAATGTGCTCTGGCGTTTTAAGAGGGTTGGCTTCGACAAAGTTTGCATGCTCTAAAAAGTATCCATTAAGGGCTGGAGCGTAGAATATCACAGCACACATAATCCATATAAAGCCTACTACAACCATGCTGTCTTTGATTGTAAAATATGGATGAAAAGGTATTCCGTCTTTTGGTATTCCGTCTTTATCTTTGTTTTCCTTAATTTCAATGCCGTCAGGGTTGTTTGATCCAACATGGTGAAGAGCAACCAAATGAAGAAAAACCAGAACCACCAGAAGCAAAGGCAACACAATAACATGGAGAGAGAAAAAACGATTAAGCGTGGCGTCACCAACAGCATAGTCGCCTAAAATC
>JGI20158J14315_10003530_pt1 | contig 10361 bp, 9 predicted proteins | sample COG_08_FD_14315 | JGI IMG/M metagenome (IMG submission 14315)
GGCTGATAATGGTAGTTATCAGAAATTGGATTATACTGTGAAGCCAATGCAGGCTCGCAGTATGGCGTTTTTTGAAATAATGATGATTATTCATAAATATACCGTGTTAGTAAGGTTTAGTTGTAGAGTCGAACTCGAAAGAATATGATATCTGTTGAAGCTTATTGCATGAAATGTAAAAATACAGTATTTGTTAAATCTCCTAAAAAAATTATTATGAAAAATGGTAGAACAAGAGTTTCAGGATTATGTCCCAGAGAAAACTGTAATGGTAAACTTTCTAAGATCATTGCTTAATTCAAATTTACGAAGAGAATCATTCATCAGTGGTATGCTTGCCCCCTGTATTACGGGGCTCGTGGTCTAGGGGTTATGACGCCACCTTGACATGGTGGAGATCGCAGGTTCAATTCCTGCCGAGCCCACCAATAACTACATACAACGATTAAAGATTATTCAATGAATATGAAATTCTTAATTTGCCTGCACCTTTTGATTTAACATTAGTAATAATCATTTCATCTAGTTTAGATGTATTATCTACATGTGTTCCGCCGCATGGGCACAAATCAACATCCACGATTTCAACGACTCTGAGTTCAGTCACACTAGATGGTATTCTATCCATGAACTTGGTATGTCTCATTTGCTCATGTTGTAGTATTCTTTCTCGTTCCCAATTATGTATCCTAACATTTCTGTCAGAATTGATAATATCATTTACTGCCTGTACTAAATCATCTGAATTGAATTTATCTCTATCTGGGAACAATAGATCTATTCTCGTATATTCTTCACTAATCTGATTACCGACAGTTTCAGCAGAAAACATATCGTTAGCTATTGCTGAGACTATATGTTGGACAGTGTGCATTGATGTGTTTTTATTCCTTCTTTGCTGATTGATAGTGCATAAAACTTCATCACCAACATTGAAACCATCTGTAGAAATAACTGGATGAACAATCGATTCCCCAGGTAATGTTTCCAATAACTCAGTTTCTATATTAATTTTTGAAATCATACCAGTATCACCTTGCTGCCCTCCTCCGCGAGGGTAGCAAAATGAATCTTTTAGAAAAATTATATTTTTATCGATACCTGATATAGTACTTCTAAAAGGAGGAGGATTGGTACCAGGGTGTTGAGACATATGCAATTTTTCTTGCAAAAATTCACTCCCTAAATATTTCAATAAATTCCGGTGTTAACAGTAATTTTGCTATAATTTCAGTATCTTTAGTAGTACTTCTGTCTGCTTCGATTTTCGAAACATAATTTCTCAACCAATAATGAATTTTACCTACAGACTTAGAGGGTTTTTCAGAGATATTGTCCAGTGCTTGGCATGAACATATCAATTCACTAGAAATTACTGAAGATAATAATTTACTTGCTTTGAATGTTCTGTATGAGGCGGTTGCACCCATTGAAACATGATCTTCCTTGCCCATACTAACTGGAACATTTGTGGTAGATACAGGATTGGACAGTAGTGATAATTCAGCAATTACTGCAGCAGCAACGTATTGAACAATCATTAAACCGCTTTCTAAACCTTCATCATTGGCTAAAAATGCCTTCTGACCACTCCATTGGGGATCAAGTACTTGGTTAATACGTCTTTCAGAAATACTAGCTATCTCATGTATACAAATAGCCATGTTATCGCTGATAATAGCAAGAATTTGACCATGGAAATTACCACCACTAATCACTTCTGGTTCTCCATTACTTGAAAACACAAGAGGATTATCTGTAGCAGAATTAATTTCTATGTTGACGATTCTTCTCGCTTCTCTTAATACGTCAATCATTGGCCCGTGTACTTGAGGCGCACATCTGAAGGAGTAAGAATCTTGAACTCTATCGCAATCAATATGAGATTCATTAATTTCAGAATTATTCAAGAAACCTCTTATCCTACTAGCAGAAATTGATTGGCCCAGTTGGGGCCTAACATCATGGATTCTCTTATCAAATGCTACATATGACCCTTTTATGGCCTCAATAGAAGTGGAAAGAGCAGCATCTGCTGCGAAAATTAGCATTTCAAGATTAATTATACTTTGACATAAATATGAACACATTTGACTGGTTCCATTAATCAATGAAAGACCTTCTTTAGCTTGTAATTTAATTGGTTTGAGGCCAAAACTTTCTAACGCGTCTTTTGAATTATAAGTAACCCAATCTCCATTGCTAGTTTGTACTTGTGTTTCGCTCTCTCCCATCATAGCAAGTGCCATATGTGAGAGAGGGGCTAAATCTCCTGATGCGCCTAATGAACCTATTCTTGGCACTACAGGAACTATTCTATTGTTTATCATTTCAACTAATAGTTGAATCAATTCTAATCTTGCCCCCGAAAAACCCTTAGCAAGTGAATTTGCCCTTACAATCATCATCATTAAGACTGAATTGGGGTCCATCCTTTCTCCAAGTCCACACGCATGGGAGCGGATTAAATTTGATTGGAGATCTTCAAGTTTGTCAGTAGGTATTGTGACATTAGAAAGTGCACCAAAGCCAGTATTAATTCCGTATACAACATCTCCACTAGATATTATATTCTCAACAAGGTTTCTAGAATTTTTAATAGTAGAAATAGAAGAATTAGATAATCTAACTTTAGTATTAAAATTAGATACAGAAATAACTTGTTCTATTGTTAAAGAATTTCCATCAAGTACAATCTCGGCATTATTCATATTACACCTCAGGATATCCTTTCAAGTAAACTCTTCGATACTTTACTGGGCACAGTGACAGTCAAATTCGGGTCATTTTCCATTGCTCTCTTTATAGTAAAAATAGCTTCAGAATTTTGTGCCCATGCACGTCTAGCAATGCCGTTATTAACATCCCAAGATAACATTGATTTGATATTCTCATCTGAATTATCACTACCATCTATTACCATTCCAAAACCGCCATTAATGACTTCTCCCCAACCTACACCACCACCATTGTGCAGACTAACCCAAGTAGCGCCTCGGAAAGAATCACCAATGAAATTTTGAACTGACATATCCGCAGTAAACATCGAACCGTCTCTGATATTAGCGGTTTCTCTGTATGGGCTATCAGTTCCGCTGACATCATGATGATCTCTTCCTAGAATAATAGGAGAGGAAATTCTTCCTTCTGAAATTGCCTTGTTAAATTCCTGTGCAATTTCGACTCTTCCTCTTTCATCAGCGTACAATATCCTAGCTTTACTACCTACGACTAAGCCATTATCATTCGCTGTTTCAATCCATCTAATATTATCTAAATATTGTCCTTTAATTTCAGATGGGGCCTCGTCGGCTAAGGACCTTAGTACTCTAGAGGCAATCTCGTCTGTGATCGCTAAATCATCATCATTCCCTGATGAACAAACCCATCTAAACGGACCAAAACCATAATCAAAACAAATTGGCCCCATAATATCTTCAACATAAGATGGATATTTGAATCCCGACTCTGTTTTATCTGAATAAATATCGGCCCCTGCCCTTCCAGCTTCGAGTAAGAAAGCATTGCCGTAGTCCCAGAAATACATCCCTTTTTCAGATAAATTATTAATTACATTTACATGTTTAATTAAACTGTTTTTAACTTTAATTTTGAACTCATCAGGATTGTTAGAAATCATTTCTTTCATCTCATCATAGGTCATACCATGCGGAGTATAGCCACCAAGCCAGGGATTGTGGAGACTTGTTTGATCACTCCCAAGATCTGGAATGATATTTTCATAATTTAATTTCTCCCACACATCAATAATATTCCCAACGTAACCCAGAGATACTGCTTCTTTGTTTTCGAGGCAAACTCTTAATCTAATTATTAGTTCATCTAAATCATAAAATAATTCAGACAACCATCCTTGCTCATATCTTTTCACCGCAGCATGAGAGTTGGAGTCGGCTATCACTGATACTGCTCCGGTGATTACAGCAGCTTTGGCCTGTGCTCCTGACATTCCACCTAGACCTGAGGTGACATAGAGTAATCCTCCCAAACCATCTTTTGTATCGAAATTAAGATATTTTCTTGCAGCATTTAGTATTGTTAATGTAGTCCCGTGAACTATTCCTTGAGGGCCAATATACATGTAAGAACCAGCAGTCATTTGACCGTACTGAGTAACTCCTAATGCATTCATAACTTCATAGTCATTTTGAGATGAATAATTTGGAATTGTCAATCCATTCGTGATAACAACACGAGGACTATTGACATTAGAAGGAAATAATCCAAGAGGGTGTCCTGAATACATGACTAATGTTTGATTATCATTCATTTTAGATAGGTAATGCATCGTGATTCTATACTGGATCCAATTTTGAAAAACACTTCCATTCCCTCCATAAGTAACTAATTCATGTGGGTATTGTGCAACAGCTGGATCGAGATTATTTTGAATCATTAACATGATGCAAGCAGCTTTTTTATTGTTGCAGGGATATTCTGAAATAGGTCGTGCATACATTTCATAATCAGGTCTGAAACGATGCATGTAAATATGTCCTAGATTATCTAATTCGTTGCTAAATTCTAAGGCTAACTCTTCATGCCATTCTTCGGGAAAGTATCTTAGTGAATTAGAAATAGCTAATTTTTTTTGCTTGTCGTTTAGCACATTAGGTCGTTTTGGTGCATGATCTACTGACATATCTAGCTCTTTTTTTGGTGGAAGCTCTGTAGGGACACCACATTCAAACTCTTTAGAAAAATCAATCAAGTAGCCATCCTCCGGGAAACAATTTCTCTAATCGACATAATTAATTCTTGAGACTTAGTGAGTATTATTGTAGTGTTGTTTTGAATTTTATTCAATTCCTCATCACTCATAGAATCTACATTAATTTTTACATTTAATGAAGCGATATAAACGGCAGTGAAGGCTAACTCAGAAGAAGCAGCGAGATCGGTAATAGCATTTAGATTACCGTATCTTGCTAAATCAGGCAATATTGATAATAATTTCAACCCTTCATCAGCAATTTCTGAAGGGGTCTTAGCCGCTCCAATAGTAGATTCAAGTATTGCTAATTTCCTTGACTCTATTTCCTCATCATTACTTCTAGGCATTCGATATGAATCAATTACTTTGTCAAATGCTAATGAGTCTCCCTCCGCTAATTTTATCGCCCTTTGCAACGATTCTTCACTAGAATTAATGATCATATTTGATATTTCATGACCTTCCTGCCATTTATTTTTCCCAATAGTCAGTCTAGAAACCATTGCTGCTAATGAATGAGCATGAGCCAGAGTTAGAGCCGCTACAGTACCACCACCTGGTGTAGGGGCTTCAGAACCTATACTCTCCAATATCGACATGTAACCCTCATTCATAATTTCCACCCCGGTTTTCTATGGCCCATTCTATAATACTTACATTTGGATTAAATTTTCTTAAATAATCTAATCCTAACCCTTCAATCGCACATTGTACTAACTCTTCTTCCGAAGCATTATCGGGATCAGGGCAGAACCACTTTCCTGAGTCTAGCATAGCACTTAATGGAACAAGACCTACTAACTCAGATCCACAAGTCTCAGCGCCATGATCATTAACAATGGATTTGACAGCTTCGTAAGCCTTATGCATCGAGGTTTCAGAGACATTTTGAAGGTTCATCGAAACTTGCGAAATTGAAGATGATGGTAGTGGGACACCCATTCCTTGAACATGATTTAATAGACCTTTAATCCTCATTTTCTTGCCATCTTTCTTAATTAATCTACCAGAAGTTCTGACAATAGAACCAGCAATTTTTGAAGCTTTGGCATCAGTTTCATTGACATTGACATTGTAAGCAACAAGAATATTTCTCGCACCAATAGCTACAGCTCCAAAACGACTTTCATTCTCACCCCATATTCCTGACCAACGATCAGGCATCCTAGTATCTTCATTAATCCATTCTCCACCATTAAATCTAGATTCAAGGCCCTCGTATTCCATTTTCCTGAGACTAGATAATGATGTCCTTTCTTCCGATGAAGCCGCTTCACCATAGAAAAAATGAGGTATTTTTTCACCTATTAATTCTGATAAATCCTTTGCAGATTGAATACAATGACTCATAGAGTCAGCCGTTAAAGGGACAAAAGGACATACATCAACAGCACCCATACGCGGATGATTTCCTGAATGCCTTCTCATATCTATTAATTCTAATGATTTGATTATTATTGCGTGAGCGCCTTTTGTTACACTAACTGGATCTCCTGCAATTGTAATTACTGTTCTATTATAATCAGAATCTGGTTCACAACCCAACACCTTAACTCCTTCAATTTCTCTTGCCGAATCAACAATCGAGTTAATTATATCTAAATCTCTACCCTCGCTAATATTTGGTACACATTCAATTAGAACATTATTCATTAAGACACCTAACCGTACAAACGATCAGGGCCATTATTTTGTACCCCTTTTCTTTTCGTATCTATGGATGAAATCGCATCCTTAAAATGAGACATTTTGCACTTAGAAACACCTTCGGAAATAGCTTTCATACCAACATCAATCGTAATTGCTTTGATTTCAGCACCGCTGTAACCTTCTGTAATTATAGATAATTTTGAGAAATCAACATTCTTATCTAAAGGCATTTTTCTAGCATGTACATTGAAAATGGCCTCTCGACCCTCAATATTTGGTAATGGAATCTCAACAATTCTATCAAACCGCCCCGGTCGAAGTAATGCTTTATCAAGGAGTTCAGGACGATTAGTTGCAGCAATAACTTTTACATTGTCCAGAGAATTAAATCCATCTAACTCGGATAAAAGTTGCATTAATGTACGCTGAACTTCTCTATCGCCCGATGTAGATGAGTCAAGTCTTTTAGAGCCAATAGCATCAATCTCATCGATGAAAATAATGCATGGTGACTTCTTTCTAGCAAGAGAAAATAATTCACGAACCATTCTTCCACCTTCTCCAATATATTTCTGAGCAAGTTCTGAACCAACTAAACCTAGAAATGTAGCATTTGTATGACTAGCGACTGCTTTGGCAAGCATAGTTTTTCCAGTCCCAGGTGGCCCTGTTAGCAATACACCCTTAGGAGGTTGAATACCAAATTTCTCGAAAGATTCAGGTTTCTCTAGCGATAGTTCAATAGCATCTCGAACTTCTCTAATTTGTTCATCCAATCCACCTAAATCTGAATAATTAATATTTGGCTTCTCGATTATTTCAGCACCGGAAACTAATGGATCAAATGCATCTTCAAGTATGTCTATTACTGCTAAAGTGTCCTGATTCATTGAAACGCGTACACCAGGAAGAATCTTTGAGTTGTCTATTCGAGGATTTTTTGATACAAGGAATATTGTGCCATTTGAACTTCTGACAACTACTTTTTCCCCTATGACGTCTTGAATATTACCAATTATGTAGGGAGGTGTCCGTAAACTTCTGATCTCTTCATCTAATCTATTAACTCTTTTTTTTAGTTGACTTAATTCATTCTCAAGAAACATTTTCTCAGTCATTAATTGCTTAGCGTCCTCTGATAGTAAGGCATACTGCTCTCTCAGTTCACTGAGAGTCTTTTTTGATATAGAATCACCACTAATATCGTTAGTAGATTTATCCTTAGATGGTGAACCGGCGCGACTCGTCATAAGGCTACCTAATGCATTCCACATTTGACGCTTATTACCCGAAGCAGTCTTGTATCACACTGTGCTCGCAGTTTCATGGCATCGTGCGAGTTGTGTGGGAAAGAGAAAGTTTCCACTAAAAAGGCACGGACTGCAGGTATACAAGTTGAAGCCTGTGCAAGGTGCATAGAATCAATGAACCTCCAAGTAGTAGAGTTGCCAACTAAGTTTACTAATATGGTTTCTAAAAAGAAGCAAGTAGTAACTAGTAGAGGAGTTGCTGGTAAGGATATTATGGCTAAAAAGGAAAAAGAATTAGCTCCAGACTTTCACAAAAGAATCATACAAGGACGTAANAAAAAGGGCTGGGATCAGAGAACATTTGCTCTAAAGATGAATGAAAGATTAAACATAGTTCAAAAAATTGAAAAGGGTGGAAGACCTACAGATAAATTGATTCAGAAAATAGAAAAAATATTGTCAATTGAACTTAATGTCGAACGTAGTTCTGAACACACATCTTCAGTTACGGTAAACAAAAGAAATATGACTATTGGTGATGCACTTGAAGACCTATTATCTCGGAGGGAAGAATAGTGGGGAATGTCCCTTTACATATCATCCATTTAGAACAAGATGATCCGAAGAAATGTACCGCAAGAAGATTACAAAAATATGGGCATGCCATATTGCATACTAATATCAAGAAATCTCCTAAGAGAGGGTTTTTATTAGACCCGAAAGCAGGTTTGTTATTAGGACCAGATGATAAAAATAGTATTGACAGAAGAGCAGCAATAGTAGCCTTAGATTGTTCATGGAAACAAATTGATTCATCACTAAAATATATTGAGAACAATACAAAATTAGAGGGGCGAACCCTACCTTGTGTATTGGCTGCAAATCCTGTATCTTGGGGTAAACCAGGTAGATTATCTACCTCGGAGGCTCTGGCACTGAGTTTAGTTCTGATTGATAGATGGGAACAGGCTAGAAATATTATGAAACCATTCCGATTTGGCGATTCATTCTTCCAATTAAATGCGGAGCCCCTTGAAGCATATGCCGGAGCGAAAAACAATTCTGAATTAGCAGAAATACAATGGGAATTTTTTGATAAACCTGAATCATCTGACTTGTGAACCAGTAGGCATGTCTGAATCTAAAGTTAGAACTGAAACTTTACCATCTCCATCATCTGCAGCTAAAATCATACCTTCAGATATTATTCCTCTAAGTTTTCTAGGTTTAAGATTTGCAACAAATACAACTTGCTTACCTAAAAGTTGATCTTTTTCATAAATTCCTTTTAATCCTGCACAAACAGTTCTGGTTGATTCGGGGCCATCTTCAATGGTGACAACATATAATTTGTCAGCATTAGGGTGATCATCTATTGCTACTACTTTTCCTGTTTTCATTTCTACTTTCATAAAATCTTCAAAATCGATATAATTCACATCCTCTTCCTTAACTTCTTTATCATCTGCACTACTACCCGCAATTAGTTTTTCTCTTTCTAGTATTTCCTCAATTTCTAACCTATTGAACAAAGGTTTAGGTTTATCGGAATTCCATGAAAAATTGTTATCAAAACTAAAAGAATCTTCAAATAAAATATTATCGATAACAGTATCCTCACCTAGCATTGCCCATAATTCATCGGATTGGAATGGTAAAAATGGACGCAGTGTAATGGCAAGACCCCTGCATATTTGCCAGCAAAATGCTAAGGTCGACAAAGACTTAGATTTTTCAGGAGAACCTTCTAATTTCATATATTTCCAAGGTTCTGAATGTTGAATAAGTCCATTACCGATTTGTGAAATATTCATTAATGATCTCAAAGCCTCTTTGAATCTCTGTTTCTCCATTGAATTAATAGCACTTTCTAATAATTCTTGAATTTTAATAATTGATTCTTCGTGATCCTCCAAATTATAATATTGAGATAATGGATTATCGTTATTAATTGATTCTAATCTATGAGATAAGGTCATTACTCTATGGACAAAATTACCATAAGTTCCAATTAATTCATTATTCACTTTATCTACATATTCTTCCCATCGGAAATCAGTATCATGGCCCTCAGGCATATTAATTGAGAGGAAGTAACGCAATGTGTCCGGACTGTGATTTTCCAAAAAAGAAGGTAACCAAACAGCATGTTTTCTGCTTTTACTAAATTGACCACCTTGGAGCATTAGGAATTCCATTGCAGGGACGTTTGTTTCAAGAACTAACTCACCTGGCTGAATAATACTACTTGGTGCATTCCCAGAATTAGCAGAATTAAGACCCATGATAATTGAGGGCCATATCACAGTATGAAATGGAATGTTATCCTTACCCATGAAATAAATGTGCTTAGGCTCTATTCCATCATCCGATTTGACCCACCATTTTTTCCAATCATTACTATTCTCAGAGAATTTTTCTGCCCAAATTCTTGAACACGTCAAATATCCTTGGACTGCTTCAAACCAAACATAAATTCTTTTTGTATCCCAATCCTTATCTGAAATTGGAACCTTGATCCCCCACTCCATATCTCGAGTTACTGCCCTCGGTCTTAGTTCCATATTAAGCCAATTTTTAGTCATAGCTCTAACATTAGGTTTCCAAATTTTTTGCTTCGTTTGGGAATGCTTTTCAAGTTCATCTTGGAATTGATTAAGTTGGAAAAAGAAATGATCCGTATCTCTAATCTCAATTTTTGCATCGGGATCCATTTTTGAACGTGG
>JGI20158J14315_10003533_pt1 | contig 10353 bp, 12 predicted proteins | sample COG_08_FD_14315 | JGI IMG/M metagenome (IMG submission 14315)
AAAATAGCAGATAAATTAATAAATTTATTTTTCATTAGGCTTTCCAATTTTATATCCATTTTTTATTATTTTTTTAAATAATGTAGAAACTGATTTATTACTTTGTTCACAATATTTTGCTTCAGTAATAAATCTATCGTTAACAGCAAACTCACTCAAATATATCTCTTCGCTGTTCTGAGATTTTAATTTATAATGCAAAATTCCATTTAATAATTTTTTACCTGATATATAAAATGTTATATCCAGATTATCTTTTTTGTAAATTTTTGTATTTATTTCAATTTCGGCCATCAAATCTTCCCCAAGAGATTAAAACCATTTTTTTTACTAGGGAGCGGCCACCTAACGGTTACTTATCTTAGATTAAATTTGAATTGTCCAACTATTTATTTCACGATTCGTGAAGTAATATTATTGTTTATTGAATGTTTATTATTTTATATGAACGTGTGAACTCAGTTTATATCCAACTAGCAAAACTGAGTTCACTTTTTAAAAAAATAATTAATATTAGAATTAGTCTCTCAAATAAGTTACTATTTTAAATAGCTAAATTGGGGGATTTAGTTGATGGAAAAAATGGAAGTTTTTCTTAAAGATAATTTTTTGTCTGTTTGGCATCATTTTTTATCTTTTGAAATTTCAAGATCTAGAACTGCGGTTAAGGTATGGGGAAGTGCTAATGGATATTTGGTATTTCAGGTAATTTGTTGGCATTATATCTTGATCTTGACATCCACTACAGATACAAAAGTTAGGGATCAAGCTGTTGAACTCTGGTTTAAATATTCTAAAACTGGTTTTGATACTTCTACTGTTTTGACTTATAGTTTAATTGCAGAATTAACAAATTTAAGTGTTGAAACTGTAAGAAGACAGGTTAAAAAATTAGAAACAGCAAATTGGGTTACTTATTCTAAGAATAAAGGGGTTAATTTGAATGCAAGTCAAGAAAACAATCAATACTTGGCAAATGTATTCAACGTAAAGGAAGTACAAAATTTAGGAAAATTTATGGATGTCATCTGTAAAGAACTTAAAAATCAAAACATAATTTCATAAGGTTTTTCATTGGAAATTAAAAATAAAGTTATTGTTGTAACTGGAGGAGCCAGGGGTATTGGTCTTGCAGTTGCAAATAGGTTTTTATTAGAAAAACCCAAAAAAATTATATTAGTTGATATAAAATTTAATGAATTAAGGTTTGATGACAAAAAACTGATCTGTAAAGAATGTGATGTCACAAATGAAGACAGCATTAATGCCCTAATAGATGAGGTTAACCGTGAGTATGGTTTAATTGATATCTTTTGTTCTAATGCAGGCGTTTTATCTCTTGGGAATGAACAGGTATCCGTTAATGATTGGAACAAAAACTGGAACTTACATGTAATGTCTCATGTTTTTGCTGCAAAAAAACTATTACCAGATATGTTGAAACGTGGAAGTGGCTATTTTGTTAATACTGCTTCGGCTGCTGGATTACTTAGTCATATTGACTCCATAACTTATTCTACAACAAAGCATGCAGCTATAGGATTGGCTGAATGGCTTGCAATTACATATGGAAAAAAAGGTATTGGTGTTTCAATTTTATGCCCACAAGCAGTTGAAACTGACATGACTAAGGGAAGAGAAAACGAAGTTTCAGCTTTAGATGGNATGATGAAACCTGAAGACGTGGCAGTTGAGGTAATTANAGCAATTAAAGATGAAATCTTCTTAATTTCACCTCATGAAGAAGTTATTGGTTACTTTCAAAATAAAGCAAATAATTACTCCAGGTGGATTGGTGGNATGCAGAAATTAAAAGAAAGACTTAACAAAACCTGACTTTAAATGGCATCGGCTATAGCTGATCCACATGATAAAGTGCTAGCTTTACCTCCAAGGTCTCCTGTTCTATATTCTTCTTTTTCTAATACTTCTTCTATAGCCTTTACAATATTATCAGATGCATTCTTGTGTCCTAGATGTTCAAGCATCATTGCGCCTGCCCATATCTGACCAATTGGATTTGCAATACCTTTTCCTGCAATGTCTGGGGCTGATCCATGAACTGGCTCAAATAATGAAGGAAAGTGCTTTTCTGGGTTTATATTACCAGATGGCGCTATACCTATTGTTCCAGTACAAGCTGGACCTAAATCAGACAGAATGTCTCCAAATAAATTGGACGCAACAACTACATTAAATTTTTCAGGATTGAGTACAAAGTGTGCGCAGAGTATATCAATATGATATTTATCCCATTTAACATCTGAGTATTTTTTTGCCATTATCTCTACTCTTTCATCCCAGTAGGGCATGGTTATAGAAATACCATTAGATTTTGTTGCTGAGGTTAAATGTTTTTTTTCTGTATTCTTTGCTAATTCAAAAGCAAATTTTAAAACCCTGTCAACTCCAACTCTCGACATTACTGTCTCTTGCATTACAATTTCTCTGTCTGTATCAGGAAACATTTTACCGCCAATTGAAGAGTACTCACCCTCGGTGTTCTCCCTAATAATATAAAAATTAATATCTCCTGGTTTTTTGTTTGCTAGTGGTGATGGAACTCCTGGCATTAATTTTACAGGTCGAAGGTTTATATATTGATCGAACTCTCTTCTGAATTTTAATAATGATCCCCAAAGAGATACATGATCAGGAATTTTTTCTGGCCAGCCAACAGCTCCAAAAAATAACGCATCATGAGATCCAATTTGATTTTTCCAATCATCAGGCATCATTTGGCCATGTTTAGAATAGTATTCATAAGAGCTAAAATCAAAATGATCGAGTTGTAGATTAATCCCATATTTATTGGAAACTACCTCTAATACCTTTAATGCCTCTGGCATAACCTCAGTACCTATTCCGTCTCCAGGTATTACAGCAATGTTATATTTATTTTTACTCATCAAAATTCCTTTTTAATGTGATACTGGCATCCATGGAGCTGCCGTCATTAATTTATTTTCTTGGTTTAAAACAAGTGGTCTAAACTCGCTTGCAAATTTTATAAAATCTTCATCAGCATAAATTTTTTTCCATAACTCTCTTCTTGAATTATCGTCTTCAAATTGCCAAACGTGAATGATTTGGTTAAGTGCACCAACGTCGCCAATATAATATCTTACAATATTCTTTTTATATTTCTTTAAAGCAGGCCAGCCTAATTCTTGGTAAACTTGAATGGCTTTAGAAAGTTTTCCTACATGAAGAGTGTATGTCCTTAATTCAAAAATATTCAAAGTAATCTCCAAAATAAAATCATATGTGATATTCATAATGTATGATTGAGTTTTAATCTATTTTTAATTAATAATAATTCGTAATAAATTATAAGGAAATTTTATGGATATATTGGAGATCAAAGACCTAGAAACTTTAGCTCAAAAAAGAGTTCCTAAAATGTTTTTTGATTATGTTAATTCAGGATCTTGGACAGAAACGACATATAATGAAAATGTTTCTGATTTTCAAAAAATTAAGCTTAGGCAAAGAGTTGCAATTGATATGTCAAATAGAACTCTTGCAACTAAGATGGTAAACCAAAAAGTTTCAATGCCAGTAGCTATTGCTCCAACTGGACTAACAGGCATGCAAAGAGCAGATGGTGAAATTTTAGCAGCGCAAGCAGCAGAAGAATTTGGTATTCCTTATACTTTATCAACTATGAGCGTCTGTTCGATTGAAGCTGTGGCGGAAAAAACAAAAAATCCATTTTGGTTTCAATTATATGTAATGAGAGACAAAAAATTTATGGAACGTCTTATAGATAGAGCTAAGGAAGCTAAATGCAGTGCTCTTGTTTTGACTTTAGATTTGCAACTTCTGGGACAAAGACACAAAGATATTAGAAATGGTCTATCAACTCCTCCAAAACTTATACCTAAACACGTTTATCAAGTGTTAAGTAGGCCAATGTGGTGCTTGAGAATGTTAACAACTAAAAATCATTTTTTTGGGAATATTGTTGGTCATGTTGATGGAATAAAAGACGTACGGTCTTTAGGTTCTTGGATAAGCACTCAATTTGATCAGCAACTTGATTGGAAGGAAGTTGATTGGATTAGAAAAAGATGGGGTGGAAAATTAATAATTAAAGGAATACTTGACCCAGATGATGCTCTTTTAGCATCAAAAACTGGAGCTGATGCGATTATAGTTTCTAATCACGGTGGTAGGCAGCTTGATGGTGCATCTTCAACAATAAATATCTTACCGGAGATAGTTGATAAAGTTGGAAAGCTCGTTGAAGTACACTTAGATGGCGGTATCAGATCAGGGCAAGATGTAGTTAAGGCTATGTGTTTAGGAGCAAAGGGGACTTATATTGGAAGAGCCTTTTTGTATGGTCTAGGTGCCTTAGGCAAGGAAGGTGTGACCAAAGCTCTTGAAATTATCAAAAATGAGGCAGACATGACTATGGCTTTATGTGGAAGAAGAGATGTTCATGATTTAAATTCAGACAATATTTATTCAAAATCATAATTTAGAAAAAATATTTTTAGCGGCTTCACCCATTTCTTTTAAACATATTAATGCCGTTGGTAGCTGTACTGAATTACTTAAAAATGCATGCATTTGTCCTGGGAATAAACGGTAGTGAACTTCATTACCAAAAGATAATAATCTCCTTTTGTAAGCATCACCTTCATCCACCAAAGGATCAAGACCTGCTCCAAAAATATAAGTAGGTGGAAGATTTGATAAATCGGGTGTTAAAATTGGAGATGCTCTCCAATCAACCTGCTCTTCATAAGAATTTAAATAATGATCTGCGAAATACTTAATTGTGTCTTTATTTAAGATCATTCCTTCAATATCAATGTCCATTGATTTTCTACACATGGTTAAGTCCACCCAAGGATATACCAATATTTGACCATGGGTTTTAGGCACTATTTTGTCTCTAGACATTATAGTTCCCACAGCAGCAAGTGCTCCACCTGCACTGTCTCCACAGAGAATGACTTTTTCTTTGTCTATTTGCAAGTTATCAGCATCTTTTATGATTTCCGCAATTGCATCTTTTGCATCAGTTATGGATGCTGGAAACTTGTTTTCTGGAGCAAGTTTGTAATCAACTGCGATAATGGTTGCGTCTGTTTCTTTACAAAGGTGTCTACATACTAGGTCATGGCTTTCTAAGTCTCCCATTACAAATCCGCCGCCATGAAAATAAATTATGAGAGGATTTTTTTTGTCGGGCTCTTTTGACAAATTATTGGAATATTTTCTAACTTTTATAGGACCTAAAGAGCCTTTTAAATAAAAATCATCAACATTTGATATATTTACCTGAAGTTCAGCAGGCGTTTCTGCCATTTTTGCTCTTAATGCCCTAAGCTCTTGAGGAGTAAAACTTTCAAGGGGAGGAGCGTTATTTTTTTTACGTTCATCTATAAGTGCTTGTGTATCTTTATCAATTTGCATGTTGATCCCCTCAATATGGCTTTTTCAAAATCTTATTAATAAATCATATAATTAAAAATAAAGAGAAACAACAATATGCCTTAAATATTAACAATATAATTAAAATTTATTTAAAAAAAGAATAAAAAATAAAGTTAGCTAAGGCTAATTTTATTAGTTAGTTGACGCTATATATGCTATGTGCAATATAAATCGTTATAACATTTTTTTTAGAAGTTTAGATGAGTCAGATTAATCCAAATTTAGCACTTACTCCTTTTATGCTAAAATACCAGCAAGTGATGAGTTATTTTTTTCTTCTCATTGCGGCTTTTCTTTTTTTTAATATAGATAATGAAACCTGGGTAATTATAAAATCTACCATTGCTGATGCATATATCAATGTTACTAGTTTTGTTGCAGGAACACTTTTAATTTTTTTCTTTTTAGAAAAATTTTTCAATATAGATTTAAATAAATTACTTCATAACAGACCAAAATTAGAAGTTTTTGTTAGTTCGGCCTTAGGATCTCTTCCTGGTTGTGGAGGGGCTATTATTGTTTTAACACAGTATTCGAGAGGTAAAATATCATTTGGTTCAGTAGTTGCCACTCTCACTGCAACTATGGGTGATGCTGCATTTTTACTACTAGCCAAAGATCCTAAAATTGGTTTTCTAATTATGATAATTGGGTTTTTGGTAGGTTTTGTGTCTGGTATTTTAGTAAATAAAATTCATGGTAAAAGTTTTATGAAGATTAATGGTTGCGATATAATTAGATTAAATTGTAAACCTTCAAACTATAAAGCCTCTAAAACGCTGGATATTTTTTGGGTAATACTCTTAATTCCAGGGATTATCTTGGGCGTTTTATCTGCATTTCAAATAAATTTAGAAGAGTATTTTGTTAATGATATAATTGAAAATCCTATAACTTTTTTTGGTTTTTTTGCAGGTTCCTTATGCTTAATAATGTGGATTATACCTGTTATTAGTGGTTTAAAGTATAGCCCATCAAAATCAGATGAGAATGTAATAAGAAGGACAGTTGCAGATTCTAATTTCATAACAACTTGGGTAATTTTAGCATTTTTAGCCTATGAATTAACAGTACATCTAGGAAACATAAATTTAGAAGCATCATTTCAATCTTATTTTATTTTGATACCACTCATTGGAATTTTAATTGGTTTTTTGCCAGGATGTGGTCCTCAAATATTGGTAACCACATTATATTTAAACGGGATAATACCTTTGTCTGCCCAAATAGGTAATGCAATTTCTAATGATGGTGATGCCTTGTTTCCGGCCATAGCCTTGCATCCTAAGGCTGCTCTAATTGCTACGATTTACTCTGGAGTACCGGCAATAATTGTAAGCTATGCATATTTCTTTTCTTTTGAATTTTAAAAATGAATAATTTATATTGATCTGTTCGTTGTTTCTTTAACAATGTTCATATATTGTAATTCAAAAAGATTAGAAGATTATGAATTTTAAACCAGCTAACATTCCCGATAATGATATAAAAAGAGTTAAAGCTGTTCTAAGAACAGGTGTTTTAGATACCAGCTCAACAGAACTTTATGAAATATATTGTTTTTTAGCCAAAGAAATAACAGGTTGCCCAGTAAGCTGGACTGGGTTAATTGATACTGATAGACAGTTCATGTTAGCTAGAGATGGTTTTCCAGAAGATTCACCAATTGAAATGCCAAGAAATCAAACTTTATGTCAGTTTGCTATAGAAAAAGCTCAACCACTTCTTATAAATGATATGACAAAAGATAAACGGTTTATGTCTCATCCTGCAGTAAAAGATTTTGGTGTTAAATTTTATGCTGCATTTCCAATAGTTACTTCAGATGGATATATCTTGGGAACTTTATGTGTAAGTGATAATAAAGTAAGAAGGTTGTCTAATCATAAAATCGATCTTCTAACTAAATTAGCGGATAAACTTGCATATCAACTTGAGGTACAAGTGACACAAAGAAAAGGAACAGCCGAAGCTAGCATTGAAACTATGAATAAATTAAGGTTAAACTTACCTGATATTAACTTGGAAGATGCCGTAATAGTTTTAAAATTTTTTATTAATGATATTCTTTCCCATGAACAAAAACAGAAAATGGTTGATTTAGGTTTAGCTAATAATACTGATGATCATATTGAAATATCAAAAAATGGTAAAAAACTTCAAGAAGAATTGAATTTAAATATTGGCACATTAAAAAGAATTAAAAATCTTTCAAATAATGAAGGTGAACTTATGAAAATGTTTGATCAGATTGAAAGTTAAAGATGTTTGGAAAGATTTTAAATTTTAAATTTACATCTGTAAGTGAAGCTAAATTAGCCGCATCATTTTGTTCAGAGAAATTTGGCTCTAAGATTTCTGAATTTAATATTGTGGGTCTTAATATTTTTATTAGCCAATCTGGAGATCTTAATGTTTCTATTAAATTTGAAAATCCTGATTCATTAAAAAAATTTGAAAATAATTACGTAGATATTATTGCAGATTTAAAAGGAAGTTTGGTTTTTAAAGAAAATAATTTTGTTGGTGTATGCACTTTTACATATGAAAAAGAAGCCGCAAGTACCGAAATCTAAGTTTTATTTATGGGTATGGTAATTGATAAAATCTTCAGAAACATTTGAGGGAACTTGGCCCTTTAAACCTAATTTTTTTGAAGGGAATGGATTTTTACAGCATTTTGTTGATGAAGGTCCGAAAGATACAAATCCAATTGTAATGCTTCATGGAGAGCCAACATGGGGATATATTTACAGAAAATTTATTCCAGAATTGTCTAAAAAAAACCGGGTAATTGTTCCTGATCATATGGGCTTTGGAAAATCGGAGACCCCTCAAGATAAAGATTATACTTTAAAAACACATGTCGAAAATCTCAGTAATTTGATAGATCACTTGAAGTTAAAAAATATAACCTTTGTTGGTCAAGATTGGGGTGGCCCGATAATAGGGGCATATTCAATAAGAAATATAAATAATATAAAAAGTTATATTTTAATAAACACACTTTTTGGATATAGCAGAGAAGAGAGACCTAATAATTTATCACCTTGGTTTAAATGGATCAAAAAACATCATGATGACAGAACCTTAGAAGGCATTCTAGGTGAGCTTAGTTCTACCCTTTTATCAGTGATGAAGATCCCAAATTTTACCAATAGTGGAATAATAAATGATACCTGGATTAAAGCTTATTCATCACAATTCCCTGATAGGGCAAGTTGTAAAGGTGCTATAAATTTCCCGTTAGATGCTCTTCTAAATAGAATGGTGCCTTATATTTTAGAAGGTTTTAAAAGAGGAGATCTAAAGTCTTTATGTTCTAAACCGGCAATTCTAGCTTATGGGATGCAAGATAAAGCGATTGAACCTGATTACGCCATTAGAGACTTTAAAGCCCTTTTCCCAAGTTCAAAAGTTGTTAAATTACCTAATGCGGGACATTATTCCCAAGAAGACGAACCAGAGATATTAATAAATTTGATTAAAGATTTCATTATAGAAATTAAAGAACACAAATGAGTTTAATTTATAAAGTCTGTAATAATAATGAATGGAAAAAAGCTCTTGAAGAAGGTTTTTATAAAGGATCAGAAATTGATATTAAAGATGGATATATTCATTTTTCAACAAAAGAACAATTAAAAGAAACTGTAGATAAACATTTTAAAAAACAACAAAATTTAATTATAATCACCTTTAAAGTAACTGACTTAGTTGAAAATATAATGTGGGAACCTGCAAGGAATGGTGATCTCTTTCCGCATTATTATGGGTTTTTAGAAACAAATTTTGCCCAAAATATATACCCTATAGAATTAGGAGCTGATGGTATCCACAAATTTCCTAAAAACTTTTTCTCCTAAAAAATAATCTAAGAATTTTTTTTGAGCATCAATACCATATTGTTCTCTAATATCTTTATTATTTATAGCGTTCTGAAGAGTTTTTGAGAGTGCTGATTTATCTAACGGGTTTACACACCATCCTGTTTCAGAGTCAATAACGGCGTCCCTAACTCCTCCATCAATACCAGCAATAGAAGGTACTCCATACGCAGCAGCCTCTATATAAGATATGCCAAAACCTTCTATTGAATCATTAACTTTATATGATGGCATTATAAATAGATCAGCCTTCTCAAGGAAACTCTCTTTTTCATTCCCTGTTACTTTACCGACTAATTGAACATTATTGGATAAGTTAAGATGTCCTATGGCCTCTTTAATTTCATTAGCTTGTAGTCCTTCGCCACAAATATTCCAGAAAAATGGCTTTAATTCATTATTATTATTCATTTCAGATAATGATTTTAAAACAGGTATAATTCCCTTTCTTTCTTCAAGTCTAGAAATAGTTAACAAAGACACTTTATTTGTGTTTTTATTTACGTTCTTTTTATAGTTTGAAATTGTGTTAAGGGAATAAGTAGGAGGAATGACCACTCTGGGTGCATTTGTTAGATTTAATTTGCATATCAGCTTGGATGTGTATGAAGAACTACATATTATTGAACTCACTCTGTTAAGATTATTCTCAATTCTTTTCTTTTTCTTTTGAATTGAAAGAAATTCTTGCCCATGAGCAAAAACAATTACTTTTTTAGCATTATGAGGAACAGCATTCAAAGATTTCCAGCTATCACATATAACAATATCACCATCTATATAAATATTACTTACTAATTTTTTTTTAATAAAAGGCCTTAATAATTTAGGAGAAAAATTATTATGAATATAAATTTTTGAATCAGAATTTTTTAATTTAAAATAATGATCTGGAAAAACATGCGTTTCATTTATAGATGAGAGTTTAGTTGTGATTGCATGCATAACGTTTTGCATGCCACCGGTCCTAGGGGGGTATGTTTGTGTAACTATAAGATATCTCATGAGCCTTACC
>JGI20158J14315_10003539_pt1 | contig 10338 bp, 7 predicted proteins | sample COG_08_FD_14315 | JGI IMG/M metagenome (IMG submission 14315)
ATAGTCCCGCGCAGCAGCCGGCGCAGTCATCGCAAGGGTCACGACAGCTACAAATAAAGTACGAAAAGACATTGAAAACTCCTTTGAATATTGTCTAGTGAACACAAAAGCATCGTAGTGTGAAATTACAAAGCTTCGACTGTTATACATGCGCTTTATTACAACAAGGTTACAGCCGTAAAAGCTTCGTCATTAGCGCCAAAAAATTAAGCACTAGCCGAAATCATTAGATCAAAGTCAGAAATTAAGTTTTGTCGATTAATGTCCCGATGGATTCAGTCAAATCTTGAATAGCAGCCTGAACAATATCCACTCGCTGCCCCTCAACCATGATCCGCAACAAGGATTCTGTTCCAGACTCACGTATAAGCACACGATACTCTGGCCCCAGCCGATTCTGAGCCGCGTCGCCCAATGTCTTTACTTCGGTAATTTGCCCTTGATTCAACTTATCCTTGAGCCGAAGGTTATGAAGTATCTGAGGATATAGATCTACCGAAGACAAGCATTGTCCCAAGGACTGACCCCGCTCGCGCAAAACGGCGAGAACCTGAAGCGAGGAGACAATGCCATCACCAGTCGTGTGTTTATCAAGACAAATAATGTGGCCCGACCCCTCTCCGCCTAACACCCATCGATTCTCGATTAATTTTTCGTAGACGTAACGATCTCCAACCGCTGAACGTACGAATGGGATATTTAATGCCTTAAATCCATTTTCGATTGCTAGATTCGTCATTAAGGTACCAACTACGCCGCCTTGATTCGGCATTTTTCGATGGCTGGCAATCACGTACAAAAGTTGATCTCCATCAAAAATCGTCCCGTCAGCATCAATCATTGTTAGCCTATCACCATCGCCATCAAAACTAATGCCAATGTCCGCTTTTTCTGAGCAGACTCGTTCTCGCAATGCATTCGGATATAAGGTGCCACAATTGAGATTAATATTGGTGCCATCGGGGGCATCACCCATAACAATAACCGTTGCGCCAAGCTCTCTAAATACCGCTGGTGCAACCTGATACGTCGCACCATGCGCGCAGTCCAGCACTATCCGCATCCCTGACAGATCACAGTTTTGAGGGAAAGTGCTTTTGCAAAACTCCGTATATCGCCCGACGGCATCGACCACCCTTTTAGCCTTACCTATATCCTCCGAAATGACGCTATCCATCCCCTTAATCAGATGCTGCTCAATGTCCAATTCAATAGAGTCCGACAGCTTATTCCCTTCGCCCGAAAAAAACTTTACTCCGTTGTCCTGGAAAGGGTTGTGTGATGCCGAAATTACAATTCCAGCATTCATACGCAAAACTCGCGTCAAATAGGCTACTCCCGGCGTCGGAAGAGGGCCTGCAAGAAGAATATCAACACCAGCAGCAGCTAGGCCCGATTGAAGTGCTGACTCGAGCATGTACCCAGACAATCGCGTATCTTTTCCGATTAACACCTTCGCTCGGCCAGACGCATCAGCCGAGGATTGCTTCGAAAAGACTTTCCCTGCAGCAAAGCCCAAATGCATCATAAACTCTGGCGTTATAGGCTCCTCGCCCACTACACCCCGTATACCGTCGGTACCAAAATATTTTCTAATTTTACTCACCGACATTACTCCGAAAGAGTTCCATCTGAAAAAAACTGCCAAGCCACAAGAGCATCTCTTGTTTCGTTAACATCATGCACTCGAACAATGTCAGCTCCTTGGCCCACAGCGAAGATAGCTGCCGCGACACTAGATCCCAATCGGTCTGCAGAATCTTGCTTTTCGGTAATAAGCCCTAGCATCGACTTTCGAGATAACCCGACCAGTATAGGACATCCGATCTCACGAAACTTGGTTAGATTCTGCAATAAGGACACATTATGTTCTAGCTTCTTACCAAAACCAAATCCCGGATCAATCAGTATTTGACCTAAACTTACCCCAGCCCCAACTAAGGCCGCGACCTTTTTGTTTAAGTAATCGAGCACTTCTTCAACAACATTGCTATAACTTGGATTATTTTGCATATCTCTTGGCGAACCCTGCATATGCATCACACAAATTCCTACACCAGTCTCGGCCACTAGGGACGCAACTTCCGGGGTCTTCGCGCCTGAGACATCGTTCACCAAACAGGCACCGCTATCAATCGCCTCCTGCATTAATTCAGGTTTTTGCGTATCGATAGAAACTGGAATATCCAATCGAGATAATTCCTTTATTACCGGAATTACCCTCGACCGCTCTAAAGACAAAGTTACTTGTTTTGCGCCCGGCCGAGTCGACTCTCCACCCACATCAATTATGTCCGCACCAGCATCAAATAACTTCTTCGCTTGCTGAACGGCGACTTCAGGATCAAGGTTTTCACCTCCGTCAGAAAACGAATCTGGAGTGATGTTCAACACACCCATGATCATTGGCCGACTTAATTGAAAGCGACGGTTACCCCAAGTAACATCATGTTCCATTAGCCACCCTCACTTGGAGCCCCTCATCGTCACCAACCAAAGTCGCATCGGACTAACTAATTAACGAAACCGAGAAACTAAGCTTCCTCTGCCGGTCTTGTTGTCGCCTCGGGACTGGATACATCAGGCGGAGTTTTTGGATCCTCTGGTTTTTGCGTCGGCTTCGGCGGTCTTGGCTGACGGCCCTCCATAATATCGTTAACTTGGTCCGCATCAATCGTTTCCCATTCAAGTAAAGTCTGAGCCATTAATTCAACCTTATCTCGATTTTCCTCGATCAAGCTACGAGCCAAGGCATATCGCTCGTCTATTATTTTCTTTATTTCGTTATCAACTCTTTGCATCGTTGCTTCAGAAACATTTTTAGTTGTCGTAACTGAACGTCCTAGAAACACCTCGCCTTCGTTTTCACCAAACACCATGGTTCCGAGTTCCTCACTCATTCCCCATTGGGTTACCATCCTTCGAGCCATATCGGTGGCCCGCTCAAAATCATTAGAAGCCCCAGTCGTCATTTGTTTCATGAAGACCTCTTCCGCAATACGCCCACCAAACAGCACGGCTATGTTTTGAAGAATTTGCTCTTTATCCATACTGTAACGATCCTCCTGAGGAAGCTGCATCGTTAAACCTAACGCGCGTCCTCTAGGAATAATCGTGACTTTATGAACTGGGTCAGTCCTCGGCAGTAACCTGGCTACGACAGCGTGCCCCGACTCGTGATAGGCAGTATTCTTGCGCTCCTCCTCAGGCATCACCATTGAGCGACGCTCAGCACCCATCATTATCTTATCCTTTGCGCTTTCGAAATCAGCCATGTCGACAAGGCGCTTACTCGCTCTCGCCGCAAACAATGCCGCCTCATTCACCAGATTAGCCAAATCTGCTCCCGAGAAACCTGGCGTCCCCCTCGCCAAAATATCTGCCTTCACGTCGGGAGACATCGGTACCTTACGCATATGCACCATCAGTATTTGCTCTCGACCTCTGATGTCAGGAAGCGGCACAACGACCTGACGATCAAAACGTCCAGGGCGAAGGAGGGCAGGATCAAGGACGTCGGGACGGTTAGTAGCCGCAATGACAATAACGCCCATCCCGGTTTCGAATCCATCCATTTCAACTAACAATTGGTTGAGTGTTTGCTCTCGTTCGTCATTGCCACCACCAAGCCCGGCACCGCGTTGACGCCCCACAGCATCAATTTCATCAATAAATACAATGCACGGGGAGTTTTTCTTTGCGTTCTCGAACATGTCACGCACACGTGCGGCCCCAACACCGACGAACATTTCCACAAAATCTGAACCAGAAATCGAGAAGAACGGTACCTTCGCCTCTCCGGCGATCGCTTTCGCAAGCAACGTTTTACCGGTACCTGGCGAACCGACCATCAAGACTCCACGAGGAATACGTCCGCCTAATTTTTGAAATTTCCCAGGGTCTCTCAGGAAAGTCTACCAACTCAGAAACCTCTTCTTTTGCCTCGTCGCATCCTGCGACATCGGCAAACGTTACACCATTGTTTGTATCATCAAGCAATCTGGCCTTGCTTTTTCCAAAAGAAAAGGCTCCACCCTTACCACCTCCTTGCATTTGGCGCATAAAAAAGATCCACACACCGATAAGAAGAAGCATTGGGAACCAAGAAACGAAAATATTCATCAATAGTGAGGGTTCTTCCTCTGGTTTCGCTTCAACCACCACTCCTGCTTTCAGTAAATCAGAAACCAACCAAGGATCCGAGGGCGAATAAACGCTATATCGTTGTCCATCCGACTTTTGTACCGTGAGATTGCGACCGTCAATCGTTACTCCAGCAACACCGCCGGAGTTAACGTCTTGAATGAAGCGAGAATACGGCACCGAGGACTGCTGCTGTTGACGCGCACTGAACTGATTAAACACCGTCATCAAGACGAGTGCGATTACAAGCCATACTGCTATGTTTTTAAACGTATTGTTCAATTTTAACTCCTACCAACCAATGACTCGGACTCTTTCCGAGATTGTATTAACTTACTATTCTAGACCGAATTCACTCAAGTAAGGCTCCAATCAGTCAATTTTGTTCAACCCAACAATGAAAAATTCACGAGATCGGTCTCGTGATGCTTGTGGTTTTCTCCTGTGCACTTTACGAAACACCGATTTAACGCTTTCAAAAAATATCTGGCTGCCCTCTCCCTCAAAACATTTTATGACGATACCGCCGCCTCGACGTACGTAGTTTTGAGCAAATTCTAAGGCCAGTTCTGCAAGATTTAACCAGCGCGCTTGATCTAAAGACTTCACCCCACTTATATTGGGGGCCATGTCTGAAATTACAAGATCTACCGCTCGATTTGTTAATTCTGACTCAATTACATCCAACGTTTCCTGCTCTCCAAAGTCGCCGCGAATAACCTTCACGGCAGGTAACTCTGACATCTCTAGTAAATCAACAGCAATCACCAACCCATCACCTCCCATCCGCTGCGATACCACCTGACTCCAACCGCCTGGGGCAGCACCCAAATCAACAACTACCATTCCGGGCTGCACTAGATCCTCTTTATCTAGAAGCTCAAGTAACTTAAACGACGCGCGCGAACGCCAACCATCGGCATTCGCTTTTTTGACGAATGGGTCGGACACATGCTCTTGCATCCAAGTCTTTTTACGTTTTGACATTTGTGAATACTTATTCAATCCATTGAGTTTACAATACCGACTTTGATTCGGACAAACTCAGGAACAACATTGAACCCTCTGGCAGAAAAACTTAAACGCGAACTTAAAGCGAAAGCCCATCACCTCAACCCAGTTGTCACCATCGGGGATAAGGGACTAAGCAAATCAGTCTTAAAAGAGCTCAACATCGCACTAGATGCACATGAACTAATCAAAGTAAAAGTCCATTCTGAAGATCGAAACGAACGTAAAACAATCATGTCAGAAATGACTCGATCCTTGGACGCAACACCCATCAATCAGATTGGCAAGGTATTGATCATTTACCGCAAAAATGAAGCAGATTCCGAGAAAAAATAAACTACTAAACTTTTTTCGTGCTTACTAGATTAGGCGTCAAATATATCTGACGGCTAATATCTCATACTCTCTGATCCCGCCAGGCGCATCAACCTCCGCGACGTCACCCTCCTGCTTGCCAATAAGTGCTCGCGCGATCGGAGAATTAACAGAAATCTTTCCAGCCTTGATATCGGCCTCATCCTCCCCAACTATTTGGTACGTCACCTCTTGATCAGACTCTAAATCAGACAGTTCCACTGTGGCGCCGAATACGCAACGTCCTTCAGCATCAAGCGCGGCCGGATCTATAATTTGCGCATTGGATAGCTTACCCTCCAACTCAAGGATGCGACCCTCAATAAAACTCTGACGCTCTTTTGCGGCATCATATTCGGCATTCTCGGACAAATCACCGTGCGCTCGAGCTTCTGAAATTGCATTAATAACTGAGGGTCTCTCTTCGGTTTTCAAATGATGCAATTCATCCCGAAGCTTCTCTGCCCCTAACATCGTGAGAGGTACTTTTGACATACCAACCATCCTTAAAAAGTTAAAAAAGTAACCATAAGAGAATCAGTTAATCAAACCATGAGATTCTTGAACAGAATAAACCTTCATATCCGTCATCTGACTGATCCCATAGCTCGCTGCTCTAGCTCCAGCGACGGTTGTGAAGTAAGTGACTCGCCCCTGTAACGCGGTTCTCCTTATGGAGTAAGAGTCTCTGATCGAGCTTTGACTATCATCTACGGTATTTATGATCATTGCAATCTCTCCGTTTTTGATCATGTCGACCACATGGGGTCGCCCCTCAGTAACTTTATTCACTCGTTCAGCACGGAGCCCATGCTCAGAGAGCGCCTGTGCCGTTCCATTGGTCGCTATTAATTCGAAACCTATTTCAGATAATCGGCGAGCTATATCAATGATCTTATCTTTATCTTGATCCCGGACACTCATGAAAGCTTTACCCGAATTAGGTAACAAAACTCCGGCTGCTAACTGCGATTTCACGAATGCCTCTGAGAAGGATTGACCTACGCCCATTACTTCTCCAGTCGATCTCATCTCGGGCCCGAGGATCGTATCAACACCAGGGAATTTAATAAACGGAAACACCGCCTCTTTAACTGAGTAGTAAGGCGGTACTATCTCCGCGGTCACCCCCATTTGGGCCAACGTTTTACCCGCCATACAACTAGCCGCCACCTTAGCTAAAGGTCGACCAATAGCTTTCGACACGTAAGGCACGGTTCGCGACGCACGCGGATTAACTTCAAGAACAAAGACATCATGATTCTGAATAGCGAATTGTATATTCATCAATCCGACGACTTTCAGCCCTTTTGCAAGCTTAACAGTTTGACTTCGAAGTTCATCTTGAAGCGCTGCGGACAAGCTGTACGGGGGAAGAGAACAAGCAGAATCTCCACTATGAACACCCGCCTGCTCTATGTGCTCCATAATTCCACCAATCACTACTTCGTGGCCGTCACAAATCGCATCAACATCAACCTCTATTGCATCATTCAAAAAACGATCTAAGAGGACAGGACTATCGTTACTGACTTTAACCGCTTCCCGCATATACCTCTCAAGATCAGCTTGCTGATGCACAATCTCCATCGCTCTTCCTCCTAAAACATACGATGGACGCACAACAAGTGGATAACCAATTTCCTGGGCTAACTCTATAGCTTCCTCAGGATTCCTAGCCGTTCTATTTGGAGGTTGCTTCAAACCGAGATCGGATAGTAACTTTTGAAATTTTTCTCTATCTTCCGCGCAATCAATCATTTCTGGGCTAGTGCCTATTATCGGCACCCCCGCTGCATGCAATCCTGCCGCCAATTTGAGTGGAGTTTGACCACCGTATTGGACAATAACACCCTTGGGTTTCTCAACGTCAACGATCTCCAACACATCTTCCAGAGTAAGTGGCTCAAAATACAATCGATCAGAAATATCATAATCAGTAGAGACAGTCTCAGGGTTACAATTAACCATGATCGTTTCAAAACCATCCTCTCGGAGAGCCAGAGAGGCGTGAACGCAGCAGTAATCAAACTCAATACCCTGTCCTATTCGGTTTGGCCCGCCACCCAGAACCATTATTTTGTCACGGCTTGATGGTCTTGATTCACACTCCTCTTCGTAAGTGGAATACATGTACGCTGTGTTCGTATCAAATTCTGCTGCGCAAGTATCGACCCTTTTAAATACCGGGTGTATTGAAAGCATATTTCGTAAGTCACGCACCTCGCCCTCGTCAATATCCAACAATCGTGCGATTCGTCTATCCGAAAAACCCTTTTGCTTGATGCGCGTCAATGTAACTTGATCAAGGTTTTTGATAGAACCTTTCGTAATTTCACGCTCTTCTATTATCAAGTCTTCTATAAAAACCAGAAACCAAGGATCGATATGCGTTATGTCATGAATTTCCTCAAGGCTCAAACCAAGACGAAAAGCATCAGCAACATACAAAATGCGTTCTGGTCCAGGATCTGTAATCTCACTCCTTACTACTCCAAGATCATCGGATCGCTCGTCTAACCCATCAATTCCAGTTTCTAGGCCACGGAGAGCTTTTTGAAAAGACTCCTGAAAAGTCCTCCCTATCGCCATAACCTCTCCAACAGATTTCATCTGTGTTGTGAGTCGCGAATCTGCCTGTGGAAACTTTTCAAAGGCAAAACGCGGTATCTTTGTCACCACATAATCGATAGTAGGCTCAAAAGACGCAGGCGTTTGTCCACCTGTAATATCGTTCTTGAGTTCATCTAGCGTAAAACCAACTGCTAGTTTTGCCGCCACCTTGGCTATCGGGAACCCAGTCGCTTTGGATGCTAGCGCCGAGGACCGAGATACTCTCGGATTCATCTCTATAACAGTCATCCGGCCATCGTCAGGATTAATCGCAAATTGCACATTGGAACCGCCAGTATCCACGCCAATTTCACGCAAAACTGCCACCGAAGCATTACGCATTATTTGATATTCTTTGTCCGTAAGCGTCTGTGCTGGCGCAACCGTAATTGAATCACCCGTATGCACGCCCATTGCATCCAAGTTTTCTATTGAACAGATAATAATGCAGTTGTCTGACCGGTCGCGGACGACCTCCATCTCATACTCTTTCCAACCAATGACCGACTCTTCGATCAAAACTTCCTTAGTCGGGGACGCATCTAAGCCTCTTTCAATAATTGCTACGAATTCCTCCTTGTTATACGCAATGCCGCCACCAGCACCACCCATTGTAAAAGAAGGCCTAATAATCGCAGGGTAACCAATTAGCGCCTGGACTTGAATCGCTTCCTCTAAACTATGAGCGATCATTGACCTGGGACTATCAAGACCGATTTTCGTCATGGCGGCCTTAAATTTCTCTCGATCCTCCGCTTTGTCGATCGCTTCTTTGCTCGCTCCGATCATGTCAACAGAATACTTTTCCAAGACTCCGTGTTTAGCCAGGTCTAGAGCGCAATTGAGAGCAGTTTGACCACCCATAGTAGGCAGGAGCGCGTCAGGCTTTTCGGTAGCTATAATTTTTTCTACCATCTGCCACGTTATCGGCTCAATATACGTAACATCGGCCAGCTCTGGATCAGTCATTATTGTCGCCGGGTTTGAATTAACCAGGATTACACGATAACCCTCTTCCCTAAGAGCCTTGCAGGCCTGAGCACCAGAGTAGTCAAACTCACAGGCTTGACCGATAACGATCGGCCCCGCACCTATGATCAGTATTGATTGAATATCTTCTCTTTTCGGCATGAACCTTCCCAGCGCTCCTTATGTCTTTTTTTAATTATTTTTGGCTTGATCGATATTTTTCATAAAACGGTCAAACAAGTAATCGACATCATGAGGGCCTGGACTCGCCTCGGGATGGCCTTGAAATGAAAAGGCGGGTGCGTCCACGCGCTGAATGCCTTGCAAACTCCCATCGAACAAAGAGATATGGGTAGCTTGAAGTTCATCTGGCAGCGAATCTTGATCAACTTCAAATCCATGATTTTGACTAGTAATTAAAACTTGTCCTGTTTGGAGATCTTTAACAGGATGATTAGCCCCATGGTGACCGAATTTCATTTTTCGAGTCCTCGCACCACTTGCAATCGCGAGCAATTGATGTCCAAGGCATATCCCAAATATCGGGACACCATCAGCCAACAATTGCGTGATCGCTTCAACCGCATAAACACAAGGCTCCGGGTCACCCGGACCGTTCGACAAAAAGACACCGTCCGGACTCAATTTGCGTACTTCCTCAGCACTGGCCGTTGCTGGGACAACAGTCACACGGCAACCCCGGGAGACCAGCATCCGTAATATGTTAGTTTTGACGCCAAAATCATAGGCAACAACATGTCTCTTCAATTCAATTCTGTTAAGGGCCTCTGGGTTAAGCGACCACGTCGGTTGGGTCCATTCATAAGCGCTGTCACAAGTCACCTCAATAGCCAGATCGCTGCCGCCCAACCCAGAGAATGAGCGGACACTGGACATTAGCTCCTCTTGGCTAATCCTGCCGGTTCCTATCGCCCCCCGCAACGAGCCCTTCTCGCGGAGCAATCTAGTTAACTTTCGAGTATCAATGCCTGCAATGCCCGGAACATTTTGAGTCTTCATCCATTCGCTTAGCGAACTCGTAGAGCGAAAATTACTTGCCCTGAGGGGTAAATCTCGAATGACAAGTCCGGCAGCGCGCGCGCAAAGTGACTCCATATCCTCCTCATTGCAACCGACGCTACCCACGTGAGGATAAGTGAGCGTCACGATCTGATTTTGATACGAGGGATCAGTGAGGATTTCTTGATAACCGGTCATCGAGGTGTTAAAAACGACCTCGCCAACAGC
>JGI20158J14315_10003544_pt1 | contig 10322 bp, 10 predicted proteins | sample COG_08_FD_14315 | JGI IMG/M metagenome (IMG submission 14315)
GGGTACGCCGTGGCCTCCTGTTTGGTGACCCTGCGAATCCAAGGCCACCGAAGAGTGGCGGGCCTCTTGGATTCCTTGTGCATGCTCCCTTTGTCGATGTCAGCGGTCATGGTCGGCCTTGGAATGGTGGTTGGAATCCTGCGCTGGTTCCCTCAAATGTTCTCATTCCCTTACCTCCCAGTGGCACCCCACATCATGTTGGTACTGCCCTTTGTGATCCGTTTGATGGTGCCAGCAATCGAGCGTATTGACCCAATGTATGCAGAGCAAGCATCGCTCTTACCCATGACCAAAATGGCGTTCTGGTGGCACTCGAGAGGGTCATTTTTGCTCGTACCTGCCACCATGGCTGCCTCGCTCTGCCTGGCTTTTTCATTGGGTGAATTTGGTGCCACCTTCCTCGTTGTCCGTGTTGGGTCGTGGGACTCACTTTCCATTCTTGTTGACCAAGTTGCGTCAAGACCAAAATTTGACCCCTATGTATTCCCAACTGCTATGGCTCTCGCCACGATTTTGATGGTGGTGACCTTACTGGTTCTATCGCTCAACGAGCAGGTGCGTTCTTGGAGGTCAAGACATGACGTTTGATATAACAAAGGCGGCCGTTCAACTCGGTGATTGGACGGTCTTTGAAGATCTAAACCTCACCGTTGAATCGGGAGAAATCGTATCCATTCTCGGGCCGAGCGGGTGTGGGAAAACCACACTCTTGAGGGCGTGTTGTGGACTTGAAAACCTCACAGAAGGTCAACGGCATCTTGATGGGACTTCTCTTCAGAATGCTACGGTCGTTCCTTCGATTACAATGTTGTTTCAACAACCTGTTTTGTATCCACACCTGAATGTATCACAAAATATTGCATTGGGCGCTTCAAAAGAAATAGGCAAGACCGCTATCAGTCAACGAGTTGACGAGGTGCTAAACGCAGTTGGCCTGCCCGATTTCCATCGCAGGGGCATAGCAGGTTTATCGGGAGGTGAGGCGCAACGTGTGGCCTTTGCCCGTGCATTGATGCAAGAACCAAAGATGATTCTTCTTGACGAACCCTTTGCGTCTGTTGATGTCAAACGCCGATTGGCCTTGGCCAAGATGACACGTGAACATCTCAAAGACCGTGGCATTACAACCCTGCACGTTACTCACGATATGGAAGAAGCAACCTTACTTGCTGACCGAGTGATTCAGTGGCAAGACCTTCTCTCAGGAGAACAGACCATGCCAACTCCTAAGAAGGAAGAGACCGAGCAATAACAGAGAATGGTTATGGTTGTAACTCCCAATGAACTGATACGCTATACACGGGCCATTCAGGCGATTCTTACCGGTTATTCCGGTTATGTGAAGGGAAAGCGGATTGAAACCGACCAACAAATCCGTGAGGAGATCATCAGGGCATCCACGCGATGCCGCCAACACATACAGAACGTCCACGATACCGGTTTAAGGCAATCAAACCTCCCTCTTGCACAGGCATGCAAATCTTGCCTTCACGAAGTTGATGCCCTCATTGAGGACGTTGACAAATCCAGTTCTGGGGCGAGAGGAGCATTCTTCACAAGCCAAAAGAAATTGTCCAATAAAAACCTCAAGACACTGATTCGTCACGATAAGGAAGTCATTGAGATGGTGACCGATGCGGTTCGTTTGTCCAACGATGCTGAACGAGCAACTCAAGAAAAACAAGATAATGCGTCATCTACGGTGATGCGTTGTCAGCAAATGATTTCGAGTTGCCGTGGATTTTACAGTGAACGCCTGGTACATTTGGGTGACATATGAGGTGAAGACATGGCACAGTTTCAATGGAGAACAAACCCCGAAGTCATTGCACGATTGGTGAATGCAGACACCATCAAAACTTGGAAATCAAGTTCTGTGGTCTTGAAGCCCAATGAAGCTTGTGCATCGATCATTGATGGGAAAATCGGTGAGATCGTCAACGACCAAGTCGTGGACAACATTGGTGGAGGATTCTCTCGTTTTCTTGGTGATTTCCTCGGTATTTCTGCAAAGGACCGTCGGATTCTCTTTGTAATGACAGGCCCAGTCGATGTTAGCGTTCCCTTTACCCAAAGTCTCGCAAACGGGGATACTGCCAGTGGAATTGCCCAATTCCGAATCCAAATTCGTCGTAATGATGTCCCTAAACTCCTCAACATCTTCGCCAATCGACCATCCGTCCTCGACAGAATATCACTCTCCGGAATCATCGGTCCAGAGGCCCAACACAAGGTCATCATGCCCATAGTCAGTCAATCTGGAAGTATCCAGGAACTACGAACTGCAGAAAAACAGAATGAATTTGCTATGCGCAGCGAAATGGAACTACGTCCGCTTTTCACCAGTTACGGAATCACGTTGCTCAACGCCATGTTGATCACTCAACCCTCCGACCTTGAGCGAATGAAGGCCTTGCAAACACGACTCAATGCAGCCATGGCAACGGATGAACTGCAAAATGAAGCAAGTCTGGCCCAACTCGCCCATCAAGAAGGAATTACAATCCGACGAATTGAGTGCGAAGCCAACATTGCGAAAGCCCAAGCAAAGGGGGAAGTTGTTGTGGAAGTCGAGAAGGAACTTCACGCTCTGCGCAAACAAGAAGCAGTTTGGGAAGCAGAACTGCAGCGCGATTCAGCCAGAGCAGCCCTTGAACAAAAAACGAGGGAAGACAAAACGGCCTTGGCAATGTCCATGTTTGAACAGGTTCAACAGAAAAAGAAAGAGCGTATGGAAGCCAGTTCAGGTCATAAAGAACGGATGATGAATCTCGCAGCGGAAAACGGAGCACTTACTCCTGAGGTCATGAAAGAATACCTCAAACAAGAAGGGGGTCAAAAAAGCAGTGATCCTTCAGTATGTCCAAACTGCTCAAAACCAATTGACGCGGTTTGGAATGCATGCCCCTATTGCGGGTCATCACTCGGCGCGTGAATGCAATGGAGAGTCGGGCTGCTGAGTCAAGGGCATGGCCAGTTTTTGACCGCTATTTCTCCACGCGCGAGCAATGGCCTCGCTGGAAGTATGCTGTATTTCTCCTCCTATTCTTTTGCATATTTGCCGCATTACCTTACACGCTGAGCAATCACATTGCCGCATGGCGTGGCGTTTCTGTTGCTCATATTGAAATTTGGATTGACCGTAAAATCCCATTCACGTCTTGGACAATCATATTCTACATCGCCTATTACATCTACATCCCAATTGTTGCTTGGATTGGAGCAGCCCAGCATCGCAGAGAAGAAGCATTGGTCTTTTTCCAGCGTTTCATCGCATTGACATGGAGCGTATTTGTGATTTTCATCATGCTGCCTGTTGAAGTGACGCTTCGAGACCAAGTGGTGTTTGAGCCTGGATTTTTTGGTTGGTTCATGACGGACTTACACGCTGCAGACCCACCGTTCAATTCATGGCCATCACTCCATGTGTTTCAGAGCTTGATGATGCTGCTTGTAGTTCGAGCATGGTTCATGAAGGAGAACCATTGGCCGAGAGCCTTGGCTGTTAGCGCTTGGGTAACCACGGCTCTGATTTGGTATTCAACCGTCGCAATCAAACAGCACTATGTATTTGACATCCTAACGGGTTTAGCGGTAACGACCCTTGCTTGGCATTATTGGATACGCTTTTCCATCATCCAAACAGAGCATTGACGGCTTCTGCATTTGTCAAGTAAATGGTGAGACCAACACCAGCCATAATCATCATCCAGGATCCAATCATCTTGATGTGCCCAGTGGCACGGCGAAGGAAATTAATCATCACTTGGCGGCCCATGCCAACCAGCATGGTCACGGCAATCATCAGCACGAGCAGCCCAACCATAAGCCCTGCAATACCAAAGGCGATGGCGGTGGTACCAAGGGTGCTCAAGAACACGACGAAGGGAAGGACGGCAGCAGCAGTACAATCGATGGAAGCGGCGGCATAACCGATGCCGTAGAGGTACATGTTACGTCGGGGCGTGAAGGTTTCATCAGCCTCGGTCGTGCTGTACTTGTCAACCCATTTCTGAACGAATCCCATGACGTGGGAGGTGATACCCAAAAGCATCATTGAACCCAACACGATGAGGAGAATGGCGATGAAAATCGCAATGTAATGGATGATCCCGGATTTCGCAAAGGCTTCCCCCATGAGAAGCGCAACGATGCCGATGATGCCGAAGAAGGTCCACATTCCCAAGCCAGAGAGGACGCCAATGTTGAATGAACTCGGCATTGGAGTTTTGATTTTCTCCTCGGCGATGAGCTCGTCCTCTCGTGCCCCCAAGGAAAGGTAGTAGGAGATGAAGCCTGGAAGCACTGGGAAAGCACAAGGGGAGAAATAGACCAAGATGGAGAGAATGAGGCCAAGAGCAAAGACGGCAGTAAAGGAGGTTTCAGGCTCTTCCCACCCAATCCGAGAACCCATCGTTTCAGTAATATCCTCGGTCAAGGCAGTCGTGAGAACATTGTCAAAGCCCTCCCAGAAGTCTGCTGGAGTGCCCGTTGCCTGAGTTTCAATGATGTAGCCTTCTTCATCAAGGATCATCACAACTGGAATTTGTCCAGTTCCGCCCGTCGTGAACAAACGCACGGGGTCAGTGGTTGAGCCGTCTTCGAGAACTGCGGCCTGCAAGGACCCATGGCCAGTGGGATAAAGTGGCACGGTATATGCACCACTGCTTTCATTCAGATAATCAATTCCTTCGTAGTAATAAGACCCGTAACCAAAAATCTTGAGAGATTTCCCCGAATCATTTGCAAGTTGGTGCCAACCATCCATTTCTGCTTCGATGTAGTCTTGAACGGCATGACAATTGCTGCAGTCATGGGCCATCATGTCAAAAATAATGATACTGCCACGATGTTCATTCAGATTGAACCATCCCGTTTCATTAACCAAGCCTGCCTCAACATCACTTCTGTTCAAGGACTCGAAGATAATGTTGGGTATAGGGGCAGGTTCAGCATCGGATTGAAACAATTCATCCATGCTGTCAAACATTGACAGAGCCGCGAAGGAAATTGTGCCAAACATGACAACGGCGATTGCGAATGCTTGCCAGGTCGTCTTTTCCTTAAATACGCCAAAATCGGCTTGGTCAAGGAGTCCCATACGTAGAACTAAGCGCAGGTCGTAAAAGAAGGTAGTCCTCTAACTCCCAGAAATCACAGCCTCGATTCGGCCTAGAAAATCGTATGGTGGGCTCGGCCGGAATTGAACCGGCGCAAACGAACTCGTCAATTGGAGGCGGGTTGTTCGTTGCTGGTTCAATTCGGCCTAGAAAATCGTATGGTGGGCTCGGCCGGAATTGAACCGGCGATCTTCGCCATGTGAAGGCGACGTCATAACCCCTAGACCACGAGCCCCTAGGTAAATCGCCCACCCACCCTTGAGGTTTAAGCCATCCTGTGTTCATCTGTGGTCGTTGAGATGCACCAGGCCAACCTCGAGCCGTTCGTGGGTTGGATGGACCTCAACCAGCATCACTGGAACGCTCAAGTGAGGCGCGAGTTCTTCCGCCAAAGAGAGTGGTAATTCAATCCGCTGGGACGAGCCATCATAACGCATCCAACCGTCTGTAATATTGAGCGTAGTTTTGAGTTCTGCCAAATCATCGCTTGCGTCAGCGAGTGGTGTTGGAATAGCCCCAAACAGGATGGTGTCATCGTCACTGAGCACTTCATAGGGTCGCAGCGTGGCTTGACCACGACGCTTGAAACGGTTACGAAGTTGTCCCGCATCCTTGTACCTGGCCGTACAGAATTTGAGGTGATAGGGTTGGTCTTTCGCTGCTTCCTTGAGCCGAAGGGCAAGGTCTGCAGAGCCTTCAGCAGCAGCGGTAATTCCCCCACTCAAATTGAATCCTCGAACGTCCATATTTTCTTGATTACCGACCGTAATTTCCAATTCGTTGAGATTAAGGAAGGAGACAGGCACGGTCGCAAGTTCATCGAGCAGGTCAAAGAGTTGGACTTCTTTGTCGGGTTCACAAGGCAATTCAACTCCAACCGTGATGCCGTTTGTTGCACACTCCTCCATGGTTGCTCGGTATTTTTTGGTCGTCCCGTCCAAGAGATGGAAGCGAATTTCATCCAGCCCTGCTTCAGCAAAATCCTTTGCACGGGCTGGGTCAAACGGAATCGAGGTATACACGTGAATGTGATGCTGCGGTCCAAAGGCTGCTTTGAGTTGAACGACCGCTTCAAGCGTCTTTTCCAAATCCAACATCGGATCGCCTCCAGTAATACCTGTACCTGTGGCTTTCATGGCATGGCCCTCTTCAATCACTTCATCCCATGACGTGCAACGGCGCTCATTGGCAAACATGTCTGGTGTTTCCCTACGGTTCTCAGACAGTGGGCAATAATCACAACCCCAGTGACATTTCCCCGTCACGAAGAGTACCAATTTACTGCCTTGTTGACATTGGATGCATCCCTCTGCCTCGCCTTCTTCGGCTGGTAAGACTTCGGTAGCCATCGGTAAACGCAGCATCAGAGACCCTCCTTCTGTTGTTTGGCTTGTTCGAGAAGCCAGCGATGAAAGCGTCGGTCAAGGGTCAACTCGGGATGAAAGGTCAAACCCAATTTACTTCCGTCCAATACCCCAACGACCTCATCACCCAAACGGGCAGCAACGGTACATGAAACCGATGAGCTATCAAAACGAGGCGCGCGAATGAAGACCCCGGGGAATCCAGTTGCTAAGGTGTCTGCCCCCAACGATTGGACTTCAAGCGGTTGATGTTGAAATCGGTCCGGGCCAATGGGGGAGATTCGTTTGTATTCAGCCTGTGGTGTTTGAATCACAACGTCCACTACACCCTCGAAGGATTGCCGTTGACGCCCCCAAGCATTCCGAGCAATCCGCGCTGAAACATAGGGCTGGCGGCTTGCCCCGGGCGATGCGAGAAGAATGGCGCCAGCACATGTCCCCAGAACGGGTTTGTTGGGGTGTTGATCCATCCAGTCAAACAAAGCACTGAGCATTGATTCATAGCGGCTGGCGATGCGCATGGTGGTTGACTCTCCGCCCGGTAAAATCATTGCATCGAGGTCTGGACTCACATGGTCGGATCGGCGGCAGTCCACCGTTTCGACTTCATATCCCAATTCTGCTGCCGCGCCTCGCAACGCTTCAGCATGCTCATGACGAGCACCTTGGAGCATGGCAATACCCACACGGAGCATGGTTACCGCTCTCGGCCCTTCCCTATGAGGTCAGCGCATTACGCGACCTCTTTTGGAGGGTGTAGAAGGGTGTGTTTCAAAGACCGTCATGCGAAGGGAGTTGTATGGCCTACAGCGGCGATTGCTTTCTCGTCCCCGGACCCGTGCGCATGAACGATGCTTGTCTCCAAGCAATGGCAACGCCGGTCATGACCGCCCGTGGCCCCGAATTCAGAAAGGTCATGGCAGGACTTAATTCAGGGCTCCGCTACGCCTTCAATCTCTCACCGTCCTCACCTGAAATGAAGACTCAGTCATGGACTGGAGAAGACGGTTACAAAGTTGTGGTCGTCACCGGTAGCGGAACCGCCGCAATGGAGATGGTCATTGCCAATCGCTTTCGTCAAAACGACTTGGTACTCGTTCCCACCAATGGAAAATTTGGTGAGCGTGTTGCCCATATTTGCGAACAATTCTGCAATGTGAAACACATCAAATACGACTGGGGGCGTTCATTCGACCTTTACGAACTTGAACAACAACTTGAACGAGGTTGCTACGAAGCTCTCCTCATCTGCCACAATGAAACAAGCACCGGAATCACGCAAGACGCCGCAGCCATAGCAGAGATGTGTGAGCGACACAACGTTTCGTTTATTCTTGACGGTATCACCTCTGTGGGTGGCATGCCAGTTCATCCCGCTGAATGGAAGGCAGAAGCCGTCGTCATGGGTGCCCAGAAGTGTACGGCAGGGCCGTCGGGGATAGCCGCTGTTGCGGTGAATGAGCATTGTGTAGAGCGAATGAAGGCCATTCATTTGCAAAACGACACCAATCCCCGCTACTACTTTGACATGATGGCTGCCCTCAAGAAAGGTGATGACGACCAGACTCCGTGGACACCTGCAATCAATCTCGCCATGGGGTGGTCTGCAGCACTCGAAACGCTCAAAGAAGAAGGCAATGAAGTGCGATGGCAGCGCTGTAAGCGTCTCGCATCAGGTGTTCGCTCGTTATTTACTGAATTGGGTTTCATGCTTCTCGCTGACTCGGGTCAACAAAGCGACACCGTGACAGCCATCATGTATCCCGAGGGGATTAACGATGATTGGCGAAGCGCGCTCAAAGAGAACTACGATACTCAGGTCATCGGCGCACAGGACCACCTCAAGGGGAAGATGTTCAGAGTTGGCTCGATGGGAGAAACGCCCATCGAAGAGATGATTGAAGGATGCAAGCGAATGATCGCTTGCTTTAACGACTTTGGATTGGACCTCCCTGAGATCGATGTCGAATCCCATTTTATGTGAGGATGAACGATGGTGCGCTGTATTGTTCTGGGTCGCTTCCAACCCTTTCACATGGGTCATGCGCAACTTATAGAGGCCGCAATCGAGCATGCACAGGGCGACGAGGTCGTGGTCGCTATCGGCTCTGCTCAAGCCGAATGGGAGGCTCGCAATCCCTGGACCTATGATGAGCGAAGTTCCATGATTCAAGCATGGGCTTTACAGCATCAACACAACATTACAGTCGTTGGCATTGACGACATTAACGACGCCCCCAACTGGGTTGAACATGCAACTGAAACTCACGGCCAAGGGGTATTGGTGACCTCGGACGGACCAACTGCTGAATTGTATCTGGCCAGCGATTGGACCGTTCACCATGTTGAACTCCACGAGCGAGAGACCTTCGAGGGTTGGCGTGTTCGGCAATCCATACGAATGTTGTCAACCGTGATGGACGACGATGCCACACGTGAAGTTCTCAAACAGAGTGTTCCTTCTGCGGTGATTGAATGGCTGGTTGAGAACGATGCGATCTTCCGCTGTTCAACCTTTGACACCGGCGTTCACGCTGGCTGATTATTCTGACGCAACGACAACGCGTGCAACGGTAACCACTTTAGTTTTGTACATGTATCCTTCCTCAAGGACGTCCACAACCGTACCCGCAGCATAGTGCTCAGAAGGTGGGATCATCGTAATGGCTTCCATTCTGGCAGGGTCAAATACTTGCCCTTTTGCCTCAATGGCCGTGACGCCGTCCGCTTGGAGTTCATGCCATAATTTGTTGCGAAGCAAACGCAGCCCCTGTGCAACAGGGCTTTCATCATCGCCTTCAATACCGGTAAGTGCTCGGTCGACGTCACCGAGAATGGTTAGCATCCGTCGTGCAAGCCCCATGCCACCGTATTGAATCACTTCGGCTTTCTCAGCCATCATACGCTTCCTGATATTCTGGATTTCAGCGTCCCTGTAAGCGATTTCCTTTTCAGCAAATTCAGCTCGTTCAAGAGCGATTTCAAGAGGGTCACGCTCTTCTTCCTCAGGTGCTTCAATACCTTCGGCTGAGGCCTCTTCAGGAACTTCTTCAACGACAGGAGGAACGGTCTCTTCAACAGGCTCGTCAGCAGGCGTATCTTCCGACATCAGTCCTAACGGTCGGCAGGTTGATTTTGAACCCCTCGCTTCTCAAGAATGAAGACGAGTTGAAAGATTCCATTCTCCGTGGCCCCATTTTGAAGCCTCAAGATGTTCCCGTCCAATAATCAACACCAGATCATCCTCCCGTTCAGCACGGTTCACCGTGTAGACCAGAGTTTTGGACGCTCTTGTATGCGCCTCAAATGTTGGAACAATTTTCGGGTCTTCTGATTCCTCAATGGTCTCACCCAATTCAACACGGCGTTGCATCCAATTCATGACCACACGCTGGGAAAACTCATCCTCCGAAAGACCGCGTAGACGTTGGCTAACTTCGTTCCAAAGCGATGCAGTGTACAATTCATGGATGTCACTCGCCTGTCGACCAATGGCTTCTTCGAGGTAGAGGAAGGCACGGCCCTCCCAAACTTCCCAAAAACCTGGGCTGGCCCATTTCATGAGATGCAGCAGGCCCTCTTCGCCGTTCTTACATGATGAAAGTACGTCGAGAACAGGTCCGTTTTCGTCACCCTGTTGTTGTTCCATCCAATCAAGCCATTCTGCTTCAGCGTCGATGGCGAAGGTTACGGTAAGGCGGTTATCTTGAACGGGACGTAGGTCACGTAGACTCCCTGCCTCCATGTGGGCCCTCAATTCACTCCATGTTAGACCGAGAAGACGGTCGAGGGTCGGAGCGTGGACAAGGAGTCCAATCATTTCCAAGCCCATGATGCA
>JGI20158J14315_10003546_pt1 | contig 10320 bp, 13 predicted proteins | sample COG_08_FD_14315 | JGI IMG/M metagenome (IMG submission 14315)
GCCGGTCGTCTAGTCTGGTAGGATAGGTGCATGGCATGCATCGGATCAAGGGTTCAAATCCCTTTCGGTCCACTTATTTTTTTAATTTCAATAATAGGTTTTTTATTTGAACATCATTATTTTTTGATATTTCTTTAATTTTTTGTTCAGGAATTGAAATTTTTGTTTGAATTGCAGTATTTAATGAACTAATTTGTACTTCTAAACTAGAATCTGAAATTAATTTTAGAACAATTTCTGAAATGTTTTCTGCTTTTAGATATCCTAAAGCCCCAATCGCACAAGATCTTACTCTTTCATGTTCATCATTTACTATTTTGATAATTTCTGGAATTGCATTTTTATCATTTCTGTTTGCTAATACTAGTGATGTAAAAGCCTTGATGTTTTTATTCGTAGAATTAAGATTTTTAATTAAAATTTTTGAGATTTCATTTTGATTTAATACAAGTGCATTAAATGCTTCACCCCTAACTTCTATGCTATCGTCATTTAATCTTGAAATAATTTGTTGTAATATTTTTAAATCATTTGTATCATGTAGCGTTTCTAAAATTTCAATTTTTTTTTGACTTTGCCCTGTCTCTAAGATTCTTAAAATATTTTCCAACTTATGTTAAATTACATTTTGAAGTTAATAATCCTAGATTTTTTCAATTTTTTGTAATTTTAATAAAAAATTCATTTTAACTTTAAATTATCGTTAAATACTATATTATCCATGTCCACTGAAACAAGAGACACCATATTCATTGGTAAAAAACCATTGATGGCATATGTAACATCGACGCTAATTCAATTAGCAAATGTACCATCCGTAAACATCAAAGCTCGGGGACTTAGTATAGGTCGTGCAGTAGATGTAGCACAAATTGTTGCACGAAAAACTGAAAATGCCGGATATTCCATTGGAAATATCAAAATTGATTCAGAATCATTAGAATCTGAAGATGGTAGAACCCGAAATGTTTCAACAATAGAAATTGAAGTAAAGAGAAACGAATCTTAATCGTACTTTACTTAAAATTTTTTATTTTCTTTTTGAAAATTTGTACTTTGTTTCCATTTTTTTGAATTTATCTAATTCAACTAAATTATTGAACTGATCAAAATTTACTACTTTTTGTTTGTATTTTGAAGTAGTTCCTGTATTTTTTAATTCTTGTAAAATATTCATTGTTGCAAAAGTATTTGCAAATAATACAGATAGTGGGTAAAGAATAATGTTGAATCCAATTTTACTCANAGTTTCNGCTGAATTAATTGGAGTTGCACCACCTTCAATCATATTTGCAACTAATGGTGCTTTGATNTCTTTTCCAATTCTTTTCATTTCATCTAATGATTTTGGTGCTTCAATAAATACAGCATCNGCACCTGTTTTTTTATTNTGTAGTCCTCTTTCAATTGCTTTATCTAATCCTTCAGTTGCTCTTGAATCTGTTCTAGCTACAATNATGAAATCTTTGTTTTCACGTGCATCAATTGCTGCACCAAGTTTTTCTGTATATTCTTCTTGTGATATTACATCTTTTCCTTGCATATGACCACACCTTTTAGGCCATTTTTGATCCTCAAGAAAAATTCCTGCAGCCCCTGCAGCCTCTAATTCTTTAACTAATTTCCAAACACTTAATGCATTTCCGTAACCTGTATCTGAATCAACAATTAGTGGTACTGAAATTGCATTTGAGATTCTCCTTGCATTATCTACTGTTTCTGTTGCTCCGATAAATCCATAATCTGGCATTCCAAACAATGTTGCTGAAGTTCCATATCCAGTTTGAAACATTGCATTGAATCCCACTTTTTCTGCAATTTTGGCTCCAATGGCATCATATACTCCTGGAATTACAAGAGGTTTTTTTGATTTAATCATACTGGATAATTTTTTCATAAGTTTCTAATTTTTTTGAATTATTTATGATTTTAATTTTAGATTAATTATTCTATTTTGATTTCTTTACCATTTTTCTTTACTTTTTTTCCATCCATTTTATTTAATTCGTTTTGAAGAAATTCTCTGTACCTCTTAGTTTCTTCCTCTGTCATATTTGTCAAGTTTGAACTTAAAATCGAACCCATCGATGAAATTTTTTCTAGTAAATCTAATGCGACAAATCTTCCCGCGTTTCCTAATCTAAAAAGAACATCTAATTGATTTTTAACAATATCATTGATTTTATCTACATCCTGTGCTGTCTCTAAACCATATTTTGTTAATTGATATCTACCATCTTTTGTCTCTTCAATTAATTTTTCATCTAGTAATCTACCTAATAATGGATAGATTAATCCTGGAGATGGTTTCCAAATCCCATTACTTTGTTCAACTGCATAATCAATAATTTCTTTTCCTGTGTATGTTTTTTCTTTTAATAATTCCAAAATGAAATATCTTGAAAATCCTCTTGGTATGGAACTTCCTACTCTTTGAAACCACTCTGAAATCATCACTAGTGATATCGCTAGTGATATATTTTAATATTTCTGTATACTGTTGAACAATACTTCATATTTAACCCAAAAAATACTATTTTTGTATTAAAAATGGCTAATTCATTAGATTTTGATCTTATCATTTGTGGTTCTGGTCTTGCAGGATTAAGAGCTGCAATTTCAGCTGCAAAGAAAGGCCCAAATCTCAAGATTGGGGTTGTTTCTAAAGTTCAGGTAATGCGTTCTCATTCTGTTTCTGCAGAAGGTGGAACTGCTGCAGTTCTTTTTGAAGATGAAGGTGATACAATTGAATCTCATGTTTATGATACTGTTAAAGGAAGTGACTTTCTTGCAGACCAAGATGTTGCAGAACGTCTTTGTGTTGAAATGCCCCAACAAATTCGTCAATTAGATCATTGGGGAATGCCTTGGTCTAGAAGAGATGATGGTAGAATTGATCAAAGAAATTTTGGTGGTTATAGTTTTCCTAGAGCAACATATGCATCTGATAAAGTTGGTTTCTTTGAAATGCAAACTCTGTATGATACATGTCAGAAATATGATAACATTGAATATCTAAACGAATGGTTTGTAACATCAATTATTCATGATGGAAAAAAATTCATGGGAGTTACTGCAATCGAATTAGGTTCTGGAAATTTTTACACCATTAAAGGTAAAGCACTAATCATTGCAACTGGTGGTGCTGGACGTTTGTATAGTTTTTCAACGTATGCACTTTCTTCAACTCCTGACGGATTAGATATGGGATACCGTGCAGGTATGGCATTAAAGGATATGGAGTTTGTACAATTCCATCCAACTGGAATTTTACCTTCTGGAATATTGATTACTGAAGGTGCAAGAGGTGAAGGTGGATATTTGCTTAACAGTCAAGGTGAGAGATTTATGAAAACTTACGCTGCAGGAAAAATGGAATTAGCTCCTCGTGATATAGTGTCAAGATCAATTATGACAGAAATTCAAGAAGGTCGTGGATTTAAACATGAAACTGGACCTGATTGTATGAAACTTGATTTGAGACATCTTGGTGATGAAAAAATCAAAGAAAAATTAGGTGGAATTAGAGAAATATCAATTAAATTTTCAGGAATAGATCCTGCAAAGGATTTGCTTGACATTAGGCCAGTTTGCCATTACATGATGGGTGGATTGCATACTGATATTGATGGTGCAACTGAGATTCAAGGTGTCTGGGCAGCAGGTGAGGTGGCTTGTAACAGTGTTCATGGCTCAAATCGTTTAGGTGCAAATTCAACATCCGAATGTATTGTTTGGGGAAATATCACTGGTGCACTGGCAGCTGAATATGCCATGAATAATAACAATAGTGATCAATGGCCTCATCATTTAGTTGCAGCAGAAGAGAAGCGAATCTATGATGGAATATTTAGAGGAAATGGAGATGTAAATCCATATGAAATAAGACAAGAACTTACAGATACTTTGAATGATAAAGCATATGTCTATAGAAATGAAACTGACTTGGTTGATGGTCTAAAGAAAATCCGTGAATTAAAGAAATTAGCTTGGAAGCATGTTGATGATAAAGCAAAAGAATACAATACTAATTTTGCAAATGTCATGGAACTTGATTCTATGTTTAGAGTCGCTGAAGTTCTTTTAGTTGGTGCCATTAATCGTAAAGAATCTCGTGGTGCACATTCAAGAACTGATTATCCTAAACGTGATGATGAAAATTTCTTATATCATACACTTGCTTATTACGATCCAAATGAACCAATAATGAAAAAACATCCTGTAACAATTACTAAATACAAACCAGTGGAGAGAAAATACTAGATGACTCAAGATGAAAATAAAGAAGGCATTAAGGGAATGGCCAATCCTGGTCGTTATGGAATTGAAAGAATAGCATATTTGTTAATGCGTTTAACGGGACTAGGATTGTTAGGGTACTTTATTGCACATGTTTATGAAACAAGTAATATTTTACGAGGTCGAATGGGTTGGGATGATTTTCTAGCAATGACTCAAACCACAGAAGGACATCTATTTCTAGTTCTTGTAATTGGAATGTGTGTTTTTCATACTGGAAATGGAATTAGAATTATGTTGGGACATGGTGGAGTTGGTGTGGGAAAACCTGCCAGACCAGATTATCCATATGACCCTGCATCTCAAAATTATCGACATAAAATAGGAATTTACTCTTCCATCGTTCTTGCAGCAGTTGCAATGATGTATGGTATGGCAGTAATGTTTGGTGAATAAAATGAAAGAAAGTACAATAATGAAAATTCACTATGGGACTGCTTTAGCATCTGTGGGATTAGTTGCAGTTCATATTTTGATGCGTCTAACAACAGGATTTTCAGACTCTTTATCTTATGAAAATGTATTAGCAAATTATCGATCAATTCCATATGTCATAATGCTTGAATTGATTTTGATTCTACTAGCAGTACATGGTTTTAATGGATTAAGAGTTATTTTACTAGAACTAAAACAAGGCAGGGTTTATGAAAAGGCTGTTTCGTATGGTGTTGTAATAGGAATGATTGCATTAATTGGATATGGCTCAAGAACAATAATTATGACAAATATGGGGATGTCTTAGATATGGCTCAAGTCTCTAGTGTTGCAGATGAACAAGTACCTAATGCATTATCTACAACAAAAACAATCTTGCTAAGAATTTCTAGATTTAATCCTGAATCTGATGATTCAAATAAATTCATGGAATTCAACGTATCTTATGAAAAATGGACAACAGTACTAGAAGCAATTCTTGATGTCAAAAAGCATCATGATCATTCAGTAGCTGTTCGTTATTCTTGTAGACAAGCTACATGTGGATCTTGTGGTATGTTGATTAATGGAAAACCTAGATTAGCATGCTTTACAAAAATCAGTGAATTGGATTCTGATGTTGTAACTGTAGAACCAATGAATAATTTTCCAGTAATCCGTGATTTGGCAGTAAAGTTTGAACGATTGTTTGACACACATCATAAAATTCAACCTTATCTAATCCGTGACGATACTGAGTTAGAATCAAACGAAAAAGAGTTCTTACAATCTCCTGAAGAATTAGAAAATTTCATCCAATTTGCAAATTGCATTAAATGTGGATTATGTAATTCTGCATGTCCAACTATGACTACTGATTCTTCATTTGTAGGGCCTCAAGCATTAGCACAAGCTTATCGATATGTTGCTGATAGTAGAGATAAAGGAAAAGATAGTAGATTAGACATTATTGATGAATCCCATGGAATTTGGAGATGTCATTTTGCTGGTTCATGTAGTCAAGTATGTCCAAAAGGTGTTGATCCAGCAATGGGAATTCAATTCCTTAGAGGATATTTGTTAGGATTTAGAAGTTAATCTGTTTTTTTTGGAAGTTCATTTATCTTATTTGGATTAGGACTATTGTTTACTTGATTGTTGATTTGTTCTGCCATGAAATGATTTGATACATTTACTTTGACATCTTCTACACCATCTACCTTCAAAAGATAATCATGAACATCTTGACAAATTTTGAAACCAAAAACTGCTGGACAAAATGGACTAGTTAGATGCAAATCTACTTTGACGTTACTGTCATTGATGTCTACTTCATCAATTAGTTCTAATTCCACAATGGATGTGTTGATTTCTGGATCTACAATCTTTGATAATTCATCAAAAATTTTGACCCTAAGTAATTTGATATCTTGGCTCATGTCGAAAAAACATTTATGCTATATATAACCATTTTACAATCTTAGTTGATGTATCGTTCACGATTAGGGACTGATTTGAGTAATATCACTTTAGATTACGTTTCATCAATAGATGATGATTCTCAAATCGCTTTGTATGATATTATTGGTAGTCAGGCACATACAGTAATGCTGTTAGAAAATAAAATTATTACCAAAAACGATGCAAAAAAAATTCTATCCTCGTTAGAAAATTTGAAAAATGAAAAATTTGATTCTTCATCTGGAGCAGAAGATATTCATGAGTTAATTGAATCTCTAGTAATAAAAAAATCAGGTATGGCAAGCGGCGGAAAAATGCATACTGCAAGATCTAGAAATGATCAAGTTGTTTTAGATATAAGAATGAAAATCCGAGATGATATTAACATCATTTGCAACTGTCTTTTAGATACTATAGAATCACTTGTATCTGTTTCAAAAAATCATCAAAAAACAATTATTCCATTTTATACCCATCTTCAACAAGCTCAAGCTGGTTTATTTTCACATTATCTTTTAGCTCAAGCAGATATTTTATCTCGAGATTTTCAAAGACTGTTTGATACCTTTGAAAGAATTAATCAAAGCCCACTTGGAGCTGGACCTGTTGGAGGTACAAGTATTACAATTGATAGACATAGTACTGCAAAAATGTTGGGTTTTGATAGTGTTGTTGAAAATTCACTTGATGCAACAAGTACACGTGATTTTGTAGCAGAGTATGTTGCAATGGTTTCAATTTTAATGACTAATCTAAGTAGAATTTCTGAAGATTTTATAATTTGGTCAACATCTGAATTTTCATTTATTGAATTGTCTGATGAGTTTACATCACCTTCAAGTGTAATGCCTCAAAAAAAGAATCCTGATATACTTGAACTTACTAGAGGTAAAACTGCAGAAATAATTGGAAATCTTACTGCAATTTTAACTACCGTAAAAGGTCTAGCTTCTGGTTATGGACGTGATTTACAACAAATCAAATCATCCATTTGGTCAACATCAAAAATTTCCATTAGTGCATTACTGATTATAAAATCAATAATTCTTACAATGAAAGTAAATGAAAAACAAATGAAAAAAGTAACTGAATCTAGTAATTTAATTGCATTAGATATTGCTGAAAAATTAGTACAAGAAGGAGTACCGTTTAGAGTGACTCATAAAATTGCAGGTGTCTTAGTTCAACTAGCACATAATTCCAAAAAACCTATTTCAAAATTAACTACACCTGAAATTAAAAAATCAGTAGAAGGAACTAAAGTTGATACTAAATTAGTATCTGAGATAATTTCCAATACTAGTGTTATATCATCCTTGAAAGACCGAAAATCATTTGGTTCTTCAGGATATGATGAACAAAAAAGAATGATTTCTGATCGAACTGAAAAAATCAATCGTTGGAGATTAGAAATGTCTGAAAGAGAAAATAAAATTAAATCATCATTAAATGATCTTCAAAAATCAATCGATGACATCCTTTGATAATCAAAAATAGCGGGTCTAGAGGGATTCGGACCCTCGACAACCGGATTAAAAGTCCGGTGCGCTACCTGGCTGCGCCATAGACCCACACAAAAAATCATTTTTGCGTATAATTTAGTCTTTTAGAAACTAAACAAGTATGGCAGAAACTTTTAATCTAGGATTTTGTCTCATACAACTTGTGCCCTTGTAGTATAGCCCGGTCTAGAATTCGGCCCTGTCACGGCTGAGACGCGTGTTCAAATCCCGCCGAGGGCGCCATAATTTTAATTATTTTATTTATTATTGCGATCAATATCATTTTCATTTCCAATTTTGGCATCAAATTTTGTTACAAGAATCTTAAAATTCAGGGAATTTTAGGGAAATTTATTGTCTGAAGAGAAAAAAGAATCTGAAGTTGAGGCAAAAACAACTGAAGAGACTAAATCCGAAGAACCATCTGCTGAGGAAATAAAAAAAGCAGCAGAAGCAAAAGCAGAAGCAGAATCAAAAGCTGCTCAAGAAGCAGCAGCTAGAGTGGAAGCAGAAGCAAAAGCAGTTGCTGATGCAGAAGCTGCAGTTCAAGAAGCTCTTGAAAAAGCAGAAGCTGCAAGAGCAAAATTGGAAGCTGCAGCAGATGAAGAATACAAGGCAATCGCTGCAGAAGTAAAAGCAGATACTGGCAAAAAAGTTGATTATACATTCAAACGTCAAGGTGAAGAAATTTTTAGAAGAGACATGGGTGAACCTGAATTTTGGTTAGAAAAAGAAGATAGATTTCCAAGACCTATTCTTTCAGCAGATGAACAAGAATCTATTACAAGACAAGCTGAAACTCCTCATGATCAAACTCCTGCATACAATCCACAACATGTTCTTAGTCCTGAATTTGGTGGAGTATCAAATTATGAACGTGGTGTAGATTCTTTCTTGGATGAATTAAAAGCTAAACTTGTAAAACAAAAAAGTGATCCTGAATCTACAGAAAAAGAAATCCTAGCAACAGAAAATGAAATTACTTACTTGGAATCAATACATGAAAATTACTATATTGGAATGAATGTTTTTAGAACTGCAAAAGGCGGACGGAATAAAATTAGCGCTTAGGAATGAGATGAGAAGATGGATCACGTAATTTTTGATGTAATGAATACGAGAGTAACTTTCAAAAATGTTCCATTACATGAGTTATCTAAATTTGCGTTCAAAGATGTTGGAGCAGCAGCAGATGAATTTAAAAAAATTCCTGGTGTTGATGAATGTATTATTATTCAAACTGCTAGCAGAATTGAAATTTTTACAGTCAGTAATACTGAAACTGTAGATTCTCCTGATGCAAGAAGAGCTGAAGGTAAAACTCTGATTTTGAATCAAGTTAAAGAAACATGGATAAATTTGACAGAATTAGAACAAATTGACATTGATCACTTTGATCAAACAATTGAAGTTTACAAAAGTGATGATGTTTACCTTAATCTCTTACGCTTAGGCTCTGGTATTGATTCATTTGTTGTTGGAAAACAAGAAGTATTTGATGAAATAGTTCAATCTTTATCTCATGCTAAATCTGCAGGAACGTCTGGTACTATTCTCAATAAATTATTTGAAAGTGTAATTCGATTATCTTCTAGAATGAGGGATTCTACTGGAATTGCAAAAGATATTGTATCTCTTGGGGATGTTTCAGTAAAGTTAGTTGAAGAGAAAGCTGGATTAGATGCAAAGAAAAAAGTTTTGTTAATCGGAACAGGAAATTCCGCTGCTTTAGTTGCAAAAACACTAAACAAAAAAGAAATTTCTTATGATGTTAGTAGTAGAACAATTGAACGTGCTACAGGATTTAGTAATGTTGTAGGTGGAAATCCTATTGATTTCAATGATGTATTAACTACATTTGATAAATATGATATTATTTTTGTAGCAACAACATCCGATTATTTCTTGATTACCTTTGAAAGAATTCAACTTCTAATGAAAGAAAAGAAAAAGGGTACATTGATTTTAGATTTATCAGATCCTAGAACTGTTGATGAAGGCATTACTGCTCTTCCAGGAATTAAATTGCTCTTTAGAGACCAAATTGCTGAAATTTATGACGAAAGTGTTAAGCACAGAACTTCAATTATTCCAGCCGTCGAAAAAATTATTGCCAAAGAATTACCTGTATTGTCTGCAAGAATGAAAAAACTAGATGCTTAGAAATTTTTATTTTTGTTTTCTAATTAGAATTTGTTTTACTGCCTCAACTGTATAATCTATTCCGTGTTCGTTTTCAGCATGATTTCTAAAATCTTCAATCACTTTTTCATTTTCTCCATCAGCTACAAAATCACATTCAAAACCATAGTCCCGACACATTATCTTAGGCATGTTNTGTTGAAATTAATTATAGTATAAAAATTATGATATTTTAAATTTAAAAATAACACTAGGGTTTTTTTTTATCCNTATGATTCGTATTTGATACCAAAACTACCATCAGATTTTTTTTCATGTTCTGTAACGAAACCCTTTGGACCTAAATGATCAATTACACCATCTATGGTACCTTGATATCCACAAATATAGATAATTGAATTTTCTGGAGTTAATTCTTCACCTACCATTTCTTCTACTGGTGACAATCCTGTTTTTTTATCTGGTTTGAAAAATGATTCTACTCTACCAACATGACCATTCC
>JGI20158J14315_10003548_pt1 | contig 10315 bp, 3 predicted proteins | sample COG_08_FD_14315 | JGI IMG/M metagenome (IMG submission 14315)
GCTGGTGGAGCTGAAGAAGAAACAATGGAGTCAATAAGATTTAATGCTCCTCTTACTTTTATATCACAAAACAGAGCTGTGACCGCTGATGACTATGCAGCAATTATTAAAAAGGAATTTAGTAATATAGATTCTATCTCAACATGGGGTGGAGAAGATAACGATCCACCTGACTATGGAAGAGTTTATGTTTGTATTAAACCTTTATTAGCAGAAACACTTACAACAGCAGAAAAAACAAATATTACAGGAGCTATTTTAAAAGGTAAGAATGTTGTATCAATAACTCCACAAATTGTTGACCCTAACTTTACTTATTTAGAATTAGATGTATCATTTAAATATAATCCTAATTTAACAGATAGAAGTTCTGTTGATTTACAATCAGTAGTAAGAGATACTATAACAGATTATAACTTTAATAATTTAAATAAATTCGATGGTGTGTTTAGACACTCACAGTTAACAAGGAATATAGATAACAGTGACCCTGCTATATTAAATACAACAGTAAGACCGAGAATGTTTCAAAATATTACGCCTGTAAATAATGCGTTAAATAACTTTAGTTTAAGTTTTTCATCTCCTTTTTACCAGTCAGGCAATTCAACATCATTTTTAATATCATCTTCAGCATTTAAAATAAATAATGTTGACCATTTCTTTGGTGATGAGCCTATTACTGATTCTAGTAAAAGAAATGTAATTGTTTATAAAGTAGTTAATGATGTTAATACAACAGTAATTAAAAGTGCTGGAGAAATAGATGTAGATAAAGGTACTATTGTTTTAAATAACTTTACACCTGATGCTGTGACTCCAATAAAAATTACAGTACTTCCTAACTCACTCGATTTAGGACCTAAGAGAGACCAATTAATTTCAATTGATAATAGTTTTGTAGTTATAACTCCAGAAATAGATACAATTGCAGTTGCTGGTTCAGCTGGTTCTATAGACTATACAACAACATCAAGATTTAAATAATGGGATATAAAAAGACATTAACTCCTGGAGCGATTGAACTCGAACAAGGAACTCTGTCTCAAACGAAAGAAGATATTCGTTTAGACCAAATAATACCATCCGAAATATTAGAAAATAAAGATAAGTTAGATAAATTCTTACAAGCTTATTATACATTTATGAATATGGATGAATTTATTTATCAAGAAAATAATGTTTTTACAGATATTGTATTAAATGGCCAAGCACAATTTAGAATACCTGACCCTAATAACGAAAATAATAAGTTTTTTACAGATGAAACCGGTGCAGGCTCATCTCTTGTTGTAACGGCGCCTGATGGTACAACAACTAATATAACTTTAACTGATGTCAATGTAGCAATAACAAATGGTAATGAACTTCCAGGCACACTCGTTAATTCAACATCTGAAATAGGTAAAACATTTACTGTTAATGGTTTATCAGCTCATAATAACTCTTCAGCCAAATTAACAACAATTCAAAAGAATTGGGTAGGTCCAGGTCCATCATATGTAATGAATACAATTGAACAGGCAATGGATATTGATACTAATAGTGAAGGCTATTTAGAATTAATGCAAAAAGAAATTGCTGCTACAATTCCAAGAGGAGTTACGGTAGATAAAAGAACTCTTTATAAACAAATTATAGATTTTTATAGATTAAGAGGTACATCAGATTCTATTGAGAGATATTTTTTAAAATATTATTTAATGATATTGCTGAAGTAGAGTTTCCTTATGATAAAGTATTAATACCTTCAAGCGGTAATTGGGATGTTAATGCATCTCTTCCAAAAGGTGGACAATATTTAGATAATAAAGGATTTTTATCTGATAGTATTGTAGTACAAGATAGTAAAAAATATCAAAAGTTTTCTTATTTAATTAAGACTGGTAAAAATTTATCTGATTGGGACTTATCTTATAACAGATTAGTTCACCCAGCTGGATTTATTTACTTTGCAGAGATACTAGTATTCTTACAACTTACAAAAGCAGTATTAGGAGAAGATATTTTTAATCCTAATGGTTATGTAGACCTAGCTCCAAACGGAGAACCTTCTGGTAGAAAAAGAACAGATGATTTAGGATTAGCAATAAGAAAAGTTTTATCAGCGATACCAGATAGACAGCCAGGTATTATAGGACCAGAAGATGTTCCAATACTTGTTGAAATGTTTGTTTCAGCTTTTTTACCGACTATCACAGCAAAGGTTCATAAATCAGGTACTGTTTCAGTTGATTTAAAAAATGGTATAATAAATGGAACAACAATAACATCCGGTGGAACAGGTTATACTGCTGTTCCTGCTATAACGTCTACAGATAGTGGAACTCCATCAGGATTTACAACAGCAACATTGACAGCTGTTCTTACAAACGGTTCAGTATCTTCAATTACAATAGGTCAAGGTGGTAAAGATTATAATACACCAGTTTTAAGTATTGCTGCTCCAACAGCTCAAACATTTAATGGTTCAAGTAGTTCAATTGTAAGTACTTCAAATAATAATATAACATTATCTACAGCTCAAAAAAATTCATGGGTAGCAAATGATAGTATTACATATAATAGTGGTGGAGGAACAGCAATTGGAGGATTAGTTTCTGGTACAACTTATTTTGTTAAAACAATAACAGGTAACGCTATTTCTTTATCAGCAACATCAGGTGGAGCACAACTTAATATATCAGGAGTTGGTTCCGGAACATCACACACATTTACAGGAGCAACTGCAACAGCAACAGCTGCAACTTTAAACGGAGCTTTGGAAACACTAACAATAGGAGAGCCAGGATTTGGTTATACTGGTTCATCACTGACAATCACTTTTAATGGTATATCCCTCCCAGGACTTACTGGCGTTGCACCGTCGGTGACAGTAGGTTTAGACTCATTAGGAAGACTAAACAAAGATGTTATAACTGTTAATTCAGAAGGTAGAAATTGGCAAAATTTAGTTGGAACAGCTCCAGCAAATCCAAATGCGACTAAAATAGCATCAGTTGATATGGTAGGATTAGCAGATAAAAACTTTTTAGTAGCTCCAACAATTTCTTTTCCAATACCACAATCAAAAGACGCGACAGGAGCTTTTTTATCTACAAACGTAACTGCAACAGCAATATTTACATTAAATAGCGATGGAGAAATAACTGGTACAACAATAACAAATGAAGGAAGTGGATATATTAATGACCCTATATTAAAAATTGGAAGCGCAGCAAGTAATGAAGTAAGAATAGCAGACCAACAAGAGATAATAGAAGTTAATTGTAATCATAATCATGTAGATACATTAATAACTGAAGTTAAAACAAATCCAGTACAAGCAACTGGTTCAATAATGACTTCAACAGGAACTGCACTTAAATTTTTACCAGAGTCTAAAGTTAAAGTAGTAAATACAAATTTTAGAACCGTTATAAATAATAATTACAAACAAAGGAAAGGCACAGAGAATTTCTTTACTTCTCCAAGGCTTTATAATACTAACCAAACAATTGAGTTTTTAGGTAGCAAAACATTGCAAACTATCGACTCAAGTGATATAAATAATAATAACACAAGTACTTTTGTACATATAGAATAACCAGGATAGAAGAATGGCAGCAATCATAACATCAAATTTTAGAACAGTAAATGCATCGCATTTTAAAGAGCAAATAGAAGGCTCCAGTGTCTATGTAGCAATAGGTAAATCAGACGTATGGTCTTTAACCACATCTGATACTACAGATACAACACCTTTTGTTCCAGGAGATAACTTAGACCAGTTAGGAGAAGCAAGAGCAAACCTTATAGGTATGAAAAAAATCGTATCTGCTGATATTGCTCACGTAGTACCAAGACATACTTGGACATCAGGTAATTCATACTATGCATGGGATTCAGACGATGCAAGTATATTCGATAAAGCATTCTATATCGTTACATCAGAATTTAAAGTTTATAAATGTATTGTAGCTGGTGGAGGTGCTTCAAGCATTCAGCCAACTCAAACATTAACTTCTCCAACTGCAGAATCAGATGGATATACATGGAAATATATGTATACAATATCAGTTGCTGATGCAGAAAAATTCTTAACTAATAGTTATATGCCAGTTAAAACTGTTTCATTAGCAGCAAGTGCTACAGTAGCGGTCGCTTCCACAACAGCAACAATCATACTAACAGAAACTGTTCCTGGTATACACGTTGGAATGACAGTAAGTGGAACTAATGTAGGTTCATCTAAAACTGTTTCAGCGATTAACGGTTCTGTATTAACATTAAGTGGAGCGCCATCAGGTTCAGTATCAGGTATATTAACCTTTGCTTATGCAAATGATGCCGCAGCAGAAGCTGTTTTATCAGAAGCAGATTACGCTCAATACTTAAACCAAAAAGCTTCAAGAGATTCATCAACAGCTGCTGGTATCGAAAGAATCGAAGTCACAGCTGGTGGAACAGGTTATACAAATAACACTAACGTAGCAGTTGCAATAACAGGTGATGGCACCGGAGCAACAGTCACAACAACAGCTGGTATTACAGTAGCAGGCGGAGCCGTTACAGCAGTCACAATCGCAAACAAAGGTACTAATTATAGAGTAGCTGATTTAGTAATTTCAGGTGGTGCTGGTTCAGATGCTACAGCAAGAGCAGTTATTTCTCCTAAAGCAGGACATGGAGTTGACCCAGTATCAGAACTTGGTGGATTCTTTGTAGCTCTTAATTCTAAATTAGACGGAAACGATGGCGGTGATATCACAGTAGGTAATGATTTTAGACAAATTACTTTAATTAATGAGCCAAGAGATTATAATGCTACTCCATTAGCTGGTAATATTGCAACAGCAGATACTTTAAAAGCTACAAGTTATTTAGATTTTAATTCATCTGCAACAGTAGCTAATTATACAGTTGATGAGTTAATTGTAGGAGCAGGTGGAGCTCAAGCTTACGTAGTAGAAAAAGATACATCAAATGGTTATTTAAGATACCATCAAAATTCAAAAACAGGATATAAGGCTTTTGTAAATGGCGAAGTAGTTACTGGTCAGTCATCAAGTCAAGCAGATACATTAGAAACATCTAATGCTGTAGGTAATCCCGAAGTAGACCGTGCAAGTGGAGAGATATTATTCTTAGAAAATAGAAATCCTATTAGCAGAACAACAACACAGATTGAAGATATTAAAGTAATAATTGAATTCTAATATCAATTAGAAAGAGAAGAGATTTATGGCAACAACAATAGTAAAACACAATTTTACAGATTACACACTTGATGATTTTGATGAAACAAAGAATTATCATAGAATTCTGTTTAGACCAGGATATGCAGTACAAGCAAGAGAGCTTACACAACTACAAACTACATTACAAGCTCAGATAGACCGTTATGGTCAATACGCTTTTAAAGATGGTTCAAGAGTTGTAAATGGTAAAGTCACATTAAATGTAGAATATGATTTTGTAAAAATAGAATCATCATTTACTCATTCAACAGCTGGTGCATTAAATGCAGATAACTATTTATCAGAATTTGTAGGTACTACAATTACAGGTGCTACTAATGGAGTTACTGCTGAAGTATTAGAAGTGGTTGCAAAAGGCGATGAATCAAACCCAGCTACTTTATATGTAAAATATACTAATTCAGGTACAAATAATACAACCTCAGTATTTGCAAACGGAGAAGAATTATCGTCTAATGGTTCACCAGTAAGATATGCTAAAGCTATTTCGTCAGCTGCTACTGGATTAGGTTCAACAGTAAATATAGAAGAAGGTGTATATTTTATATCAGGAACATTTGCTTATGTTCCAGCTGGTTCATTAATATTAGACAAATATACAAACACACCTAATTATATTATAGGTTTAAGAGTCACAGAATCTATAGTTGAATCAGGAACAGATACTACTTTATTAGATAACGCACAAGGTGTTCCAAATACTGCTGCTCCAGGAGCAAAAAGGTATAAAATAAGTACAACACTTATAAAAGAACCTTTAGATTTATCTTCAAGAACAGAAAATGATTATATTACATTGATTGTAATAGAAGATGGTAAAGCTGCTGTTGATAAAACAGATAAAACAGGCGATACAGAATTAACAGAAAGATTAGCAAGAAGAACATTTGAAGAATCCGGCGATTATGTTGTAGAACCATTCCAACTTAATGTAAGAGAATATTTAAATGATGGAACTAACTTTGGTTTTAAAACCACTGCAGAAATTATAGCTGATGGAGATGCTGCTAACACAGGCGCAGCTACAACATTCGGTGAAGATAGATTAATTGTAGGTATTGACCCATCAGTAGCTTATGTCAAAGGATTTAGAGTTCAAAACAATACAACTAAAAATTTAACAGTAGAAAAACCAAGAGGCGCAAGTTCTACAAACGTAGTTAATGTCTCTACAACAAGTGCACAAGTAGGAAACTATGTTAAGTTAACAGCATCAACAGTAAAAGGTATGCCAGATGTCAATACCTTTGCAACAATGAATTTACATAGCGCAACAGGACAAGGTGGTAGTGTTATAGGTACCGCAAGAGCAAGAGCTATAGAATTTGTAAGTTCAGAACTAAGACTTTATCTTTTTGATATTAACATGTCTGGTACCAATGTATTTAGTTCAGTAAGAAGTGTTAACCAAACAGGAAATACTCAAAACTTTATCGGCGATTTAGCTTCAGCTGGTAATTTATTTGAAGTTGGTAATAATACTATGGTATTTAAATTACCACAAGCTGCTGTTAAAACTTTAAAAACAGGTAGTACAACAACAGATACTATTATAGTAGTAAAACAATTATTTGATTTAAATTCAAATTCAATCTCAATTTCTGATGGAACGTTTGTAAATACAAGTTCTATTACAGCTTCTTTAGGTACTGGTGTTATTGATACTTCACCTACAATAAGTTCTGGTTCAGATGGTTCAACCTCATTAACATTTAGTGATGTAAGTGGAGTTGCTCCGGGTTCTGGTAGATTAAAAGTAATGGCTGATGTAAGAAAAAATATATTACAAAAACAAAAGAATAGAGTTAATGGTGCTACAAAAGCTGGAGCTCTTTCAGGCGGTTTATTAAGTTTAGGTAAATCAGATATTATCAGAATAGTATCAGTTGTAGATGCGCAATCAGTAAATATTACAGATAGATTTACATTAGATGACGGCCAAAGAGATAATTTTTATCAAAATGGTAAAGTCACACTTAAGCCAGGATTCCCTACACCATCAGGTAATATAACAGTAACTTTTGACCATTATACACACGCATCAGGAGATTATTTCTCAGTTGATTCATATCCAGAAGCGGATAGAAAGAAAAAAGTATTATTTAATAGTTCTAAAGGAACCTTTAATTTATTAGATTGTTTAGACTTTAGACCAACAAAAGCTGATGCTGGAGCAGATAACTTTACAGGAACAAACGCAAGTAATCCACAACCAGTTAAACCAAATTCAGCACCTATTGCTCAAGTAGAACATTACATGCCAAGAATTGATAAAATTTTTATTAATCGTAAGGGCGAATTTAAAACAGCAGTTGGTGTACCAAATTTAAATCCTAAAGCTCCAGAAACACCTGATGACGCAATGGGTATATATGACTTAAATTTAAAACCTTTCATATATGATTTAGACGATGTTAAACCAAAAATTCTTAATAACACAAGATATACCATGAAAGATATTGGTGCACTTGATAAAAGAATTAAAAACTTAGAATATTATACGTCCTTATCATTATTAGAACAAAGTGCTGCTGACGTAGAACTTTTTGATGGTAGTGGATTCTCAAGATTAAAAAATGGATTTATAGTAGATGGATTTAGAAGTCATTCAGTTGGAGATTCAGCAAATCCAGATTATACAGCAGCAATAGACAAATCAAATGGTATATTAAGACCTAAGTTTGATGAAAGAAATGTTAACTTAGTAAGATTAAGTACAGAAAGTAATTCAACTTCTGGTGCAGCAACATTAACAAAATCATTAGCTACTATGCCAATGGCATCAGATGTTAATTATATTAATCAACCTTACGCATCAACATTCTCAAATGTAAATCCATACAACGTATTTAGTTGGGCTGGAACTATGGAGCTTTCTCCTGATTCAGATGAATGGAAAGAAACTGATGTAAGACCAAATGTTGTAATAGATGATTCCTCTTCATATGACCAATTTAAACAAATGGCTGAAGAAGCTGGTATATTAGGTACAGTATGGAATGAATGGGAAACAAACTGGACTGGAGTAGAAACAGATTCTCAAACTACAGGCGGTGGAGGTTTTAACACTGGTCTAAGACCTTGGTGGCTTGGAGAAGATTTTGAAGGCGGTTTTGGCGGTTTTCGTGGTTTTTTAGGCGGTGGACAATCAACTACAACTACTACAACTACTACTACACAAAATCAAGCAAGGACAGGTTTAAATACTGAACTTGCATTTGATACCGTTTTAAGAAGTGATGGAACAAGAGTTGTTGAAGTTAACTTTGTACCATTCATAAGGTCAAGAAAAATATTTTTTAAAGCTCAATTAATGAAGCCAAGTACAAAAGTACATGCTTTCTTTGATGGAGTTAACGTTACTGATTTCTGTGAAGAAACATCTTTTGTAGAGTTTGCAACAAGAACTGGTGTTACGACTCACGAAGGAGAATCTGCAGCAAATGCCAGTGACCATCTTATTACTAATGCTTCAGGCGTAGTTGAAGGTTCGTTTATCATACCAAGAAATGCCGCGCTTAAGTTCCAGACTGGTGTAAGAGAATTTAGACTTACAGACAGTTCTTCAAACGATAAGGATAGCGAAACTACCTACGCTGAAGCTCAGTATCATGCTCAAGGATTAATAGAATCTGTTGAGAGTAGAATAGTATCTACAAAGGTACCAAGATTAGTACAATCAGAATTAAATCAAGATAGAACTCTTGTTGATACACAAGTAAGCGAAACAACAGAATGGATAGACCCAGTAGCAGAAACAATTCTTATTGATAAAGCTGGTGGTATTTTTGCCAAGTCAGTTGACTTATTCTTTAAAACTAAATCAGCAAGTATACCAGTAAGAGTCACAATAAGAACAACTCAAAATGGATTCCCTACACAAAGAATAGTACCAGGTGCTGATAAAATATTATATCCAAGTTCGGTAAATGTATCGGCTACTGCTGCAACTGCAACTAACTTTGCATTTGATTATCCAGTTTATTTAGCTCAAGATACAGAATATGCAATAGTAATTACATCTCAATCAGATGATTACGAAGTATGGATAGCTGAAATGGGTGGGTTTGACGTAACAAATACATCTGAAAGAATTACAAAACAACCATATAATGGTGTATTCTTTAGTTCAGCAAATGCTTCAACATGGACACCAGAACAAAGTAAAGATTTAAAATTCAAATTAAACAGAGCTTCATTTAGTGGTTCATCATCAACATTAACATTAACTAATGATGTAGTACCTCCTAAAAAACTAGGTGGTAATCCTTTAGCTACTACACAGAATTCTGGTGTAATTACCGTCACACATAAAAATCATGGAATGTATGGTGGTGGAACAGTAACGATTGCTGGAGCAGTAGATACTAATGGGATTGCAGCAGCAAATATAAATGGTAATCGAACTATTTCGAGTATAACTCATGATAGTTATACAATAACAGCAGGAAGTTCAGATGTTTCAACTAATTCGGCTGCTGGAATTGGAGCAGGTGGCGGAAGTGCTATCACAGCAACAGAAAATAGACACATGGATTTAATATATCCAGTAATATCAAATATTACATTACCAGGAACTTCTGTTAGATATTTCCTTACAACATATACTGGTAAAAGTATTAATGGAACAGAAACAGCTTATCAAGCAAAAGCTGAAAGAGAAATACTTGTTAACAAAAACTTTACATTTGACGCACCAAGTGTTATTGGTTCAGCAATTAATGAATCAACATCTATGGGAAGTGCTAAATCATTTAAATTACGATGTGTATTAAGTACAACTGATGAAGCAATATCTCCAGTAATAGATTTAAACAGAGCATCAGTACATACAGTAGAAAACCTTATAAGTTCAAGTGGTGGTTCAGAAACTACTGCAACAGGTGGAGCAGAACTCGCTAGGTATATAACTAAAAGAGTAGAACTTAACGAAGAAGCAGATTCAGCAACAGTCTTTTTAAATGTTCTAAGACCAGGAGCTTCAAACGTAGATTTATATTACAGAACTCTTGAAGGTGGTTCATCAGCTAATATCAATGAGGTTGCATTTACAGCAGCAACTCCAGTTGAATCAA
>JGI20158J14315_10003555_pt1 | contig 10309 bp, 9 predicted proteins | sample COG_08_FD_14315 | JGI IMG/M metagenome (IMG submission 14315)
AACAACTGTCAAAGATACTAACAATAAAAAAACTAGGTTAATCTACAACTCTCTAATAGGAATATATTTTTATGATGCCCGATCTTGGAAACTATAGTACTCGGTAATAAGTGCATACGTTATTTCTCTAATAGTAATAACCTGCTTCGTAATATTAACGTTAGTAAAATCAAATAAGGTAAAAAAAGAGCTTCAAGAGGCAATGCATAAAATTCAAAAAAAATAAACTTTTTTACTTAACGATTAATACATTAAATCTAATTTTTCATAATTCTATTTAATAAAGATGTATAAACAGAGGGTGCAATCAGCTGCCCAGAACACCAAGAATACAAATCATTATCATTTTCGTCTAATAGCTTGTCATAAAGTGAAAGGTCATCATCTGAAAGACTGCTTAGCGTAGAGTCAGAGAACCCTCCTAGTATAAGATCCATCTCTTTTGTACCTCTACGCCAAGACCTCATTTGAATTCGTTTAATTTTTATCTCTCTAATTTCATTCACTAGGTTTGTTTCCTAATTTCCTAAGCTTCTTATCGACTACATCTAAATGTTTGGTAAGACGTAAAAGTTCAGACTTAGTATGTCGTAATTCAACTAATATTTCATTTAAATCAGCTGAGATTGGCATTGTTGATTCTGGGTCTTGAGGCCCAATACCCTCCCCTATTAGCAACCATGTAATTGAGATATTCAACAAGCCTGAGATCATCTGCAACTTATTAGCTCGAGGTTCAGTAATATCTTCTTCCCATTTTTTTACGGTTTTAAGTTGCACACCTAATCTAATAGCTAAAGCAGATTGACTTAACCCAACTGCTTCCCTCGCCGCATAAATGCGATCACCAAAAGTTGCATTGTCATTCGCATAATAGTTATTTTCACTTAGGCTTTCCATTATTATTTCCTTATATTAAAAAATTAATCTCTTGAAGAGCGCTGCAAGCCTAATTATGAGTTATAGCGAGAGTATTAACAATGAGGTTATTTATGTCGTTCCTATCAAGTAATTTGTCCCGAGTAAAACCATCACCAACAATCGCCGTGACACAAAAAGCGGCAGAGCTCAAACAAGCCGGAAAAGATGTCATCGGTTTAGGTGCAGGGGAACCAGATTTTGATACACCAGAAAATATAAAACTGGCAGGTAATGACGCAATACTGAAAGGTAAAACTAAATACACAGCGCCTGATGGAATGATCGAACTAAAAGAAGCTATTTGCAGAAAGTTTAAAAGAGATAATTCTTTGCTATACACCCCTGCTCAGATAAGTGTGGGAACTGGGGGAAAGCAAATACTTTATAACGCGTTAATGGCTACTATGAATGATGGTGATGAGGTAATAATTCCTACCCCTTACTGGGTGAGTTATCCTGATATGGTTTTATTAGCTGGTGGAACTCCTGTTTTAGCAGAGGCATCAATTGAGAATAATTTCAAATTAACAGCTGAGCAATTAGAAAATACAATCACAGATAAGACAAAATGGTTTATCTTTAACTCACCGTCAAATCCAACTGGTGCGGGTTATAGTAAGACTGAGTTAGCTGAGCTAACAGAAGTCTTAATGCGATATCCACATGTTTGGGTAATGTCAGATGATATGTATGAGCATCTAACTTATGACAATTTTAAATTTTGCACACCTGCAGAAATAGAGCCTAAGCTTTATGAACGAACTTTGACTGTAAATGGAGTTTCCAAGGCATACGCCATGACAGGGTGGAGGATTGGTTACGCAGGCGGTCCTGAACATTTAATTTCTGCAATGCGTAAGATACAATCTCAATCGACTTCAAACCCCTGTACGGTCAGCCAATGGGCAGCCATTGAAGCTTTAGATGGACCTCAAACATTCATTCCCGAGAATAATAAGACCTTTAAAAGAAGAAGAGATTTGGCAGTAAAATTATTAAATGACACTCCTGGTATATCTTGTTTGACGCCAGAAGGAGCTTTCTACGTCTACCCGTCAATAATAGGATGCATTGGCAAGAGTACTTCGTCAGGTATAGTCATAAAAAATGACGAAATCTTTGCAACTCAGTTACTTGAAGAAACTGGAGTAGCCGTCGTTTTTGGGGCAGCTTTTGGATTATCTCCAAACTTTCGGGTGAGTTATGCAACTTCTGATAAAGATTTAACTGAAGCACTCAAACGTATTCATAAATTCTGTGCGGGCTTGCTATAGAATAGGCGGTAGCACGGTAAATAATTTCAATATAAAAAGGGTTAGAAGGTTAGCAGTTTATAAATAAACTTTAATCTCAAACCCAAGAGACAGCATACTAGTGCTAAACCTACTGCTAGCCCACCCCATACCCCAGGCGCTCCATATCCTAAATAAATACCTAAGTAGTAACTGGAGGGCAGACCAACAGCCCAGTACCCAAATGCAGCCATAAGCATTGGAACTTTAGTATCTTTAAAACCTCTCAAAGATCCTAGAATCATTACTTGACCCGCATCAAAAACTTGAAAAATAGCTGCCATTACCAGCAAAGTAATTCCTAAATCTATTATTGAACCTCGTGAAGGATCATCAGGAGCCAAGAAAGCACCTAAGATTTGCTCAGGTAAAAATAGGAATAGTATAACAGCAAGTAAAACCAAAATTAGTGACAGGACAGAGGCCGCTATCATCCCATTGCCTAAACTATCCACATCTTTTTTCTCAAAGTAATAGCTAATTTTTACAGTGCAGGCTTGGCTCAAACCAAGGTGGAACATAAAACTGATAGAGACAATTTGAAGAGCAATCCCGTGAGCCGCTAATGGAATAGTGCCAATTAAACCAATGATTATAGCTGTTCCTGCGAATGATAAAACTTCTGCCAACCATGTTAAACCTATTGGCCAACCTAGATTAAAAACTGTCCCGAAGACATTCCAATCTATCTTATATATTCTCTTAAAAATAGCATACTTCGAGAGCTCTTTATCTTTGATAATGTATACAACTAAGATGAGAGTTGTGATAACTTGTGTAAGGGTAGAGGCAATTGCAGCTCCAACTAAACCAAGCTCTGGCATTCCTAGCTTTCCAAAAATTAACACCCAATTTAGGGCGGTATTAAGTAACAATGAACTTATTATGACCCAAAGAAATACAGTGGTCCTCTCCAGAGCAGACAAATAACTTCGCAACACCATAATGATAAGTGCGGGCGCCATGCTTATAGAAACATATCGTAGATAGTTTTGAGCCATCTTTGAGAGTTCCGGGTCTTGCCCTAAAAGTTCTAATATTTTTCCTGACCAGAATATTACAGGGATGACGGATATTGCATAGAGAACAGACAGCCACATGCCCATTCGAGTTACTCGCCGTATTATCACTTCTTTGTCACTAGCCACGGCCTCAGAAACCAAGGGCATTACCGCGGCTGCGAATCCAGAGCCCATAATAAAAAACACAAAAAAGAAAGTTGTACCAAGAACAGCTGCTGCAAGTTCAGGTACTCCATACCAACCGATCATAACTGTATCTATTAAATGGATAACTGACTGTGTTAAACTCATAGCTATCAACGGCAGACCCAATGAGAGTGTCGATTTAAATTGATATCTAAGGTTTTTAGATGGAAACATAATTTCGATTAGGTTTTTAAAGTCTTAAATGCAAGGGAATTGTACATCCTGTCTAACTTTAAAATTCATCTAGGTCTTTTCTTAAAGCTAACTGTCTGTCATAAATAATCAAAACTATTAAAAAGAGCAGCCACATGAAAAAAGATCTTATCTCGTCTTCGAGACTGGATAGCTATAACGCCTCATCTATTGAGGTATTAGAAGGGCTTGAACCAGTTCGAAAAAGACCAGGGATGTATATAGGCGGCACTGATGAGCGCGCATTACATCACCTTATTTCAGAGATTCTAGACAACTCTATGGATGAGGCAGTAGCAGGCTTTGCTAATAGAATTGAAGTTGAGTTAAAATCTGATTTTTCAGCAACAATTCGAGATAATGGTCGAGGAATCCCAGTGGAACCTCATCCCAAATTTCCAGATAAAAGTGCTCTAGAAGTTATAATGTGTACTCTACATTCTGGTGGTAAATTTTCTGGTGATAGCTATCAGACCTCTGGAGGTCTTCATGGAGTAGGCGCATCAGTAGTGAACGCTTTAAGTGACTCAATGATTGTACAAGTCGCGCGTAATAAAGAGCTTTATGAACAGAGTTTTTCTAGGGGTGTTCCCTTAGCACCTGTTAAAAAAATAGGTGCAGCACAGAATAGACGAGGAACAACAATTACGTTTCACCCAGATCCAGATATCTTTGGTCAGCACAAGCTAAAACCCTCACGGCTCTATAATTCAGTTAAGTCCAAGGCATACTTATTCTCTGGAGTGGAAATTCGCTGGAAGAGTGAAATAGATGATGGACAAACTCCAATCGAGGCAAGTTTTCATTTTCCAGGAGGCTTATCCGATTATTTACGCGAAACGCTTGGTGAAAGCTCCACGTATTCTAATCAAAACTTTAGTGGAAATGTAGACTTCAACAGTAAGTTTAATACTCCAGGGAAAGTAGAGTGGGCTATTAACTGGACACCAGCAAGAGATGGTTTCATTCAATCGTATTGCAACACGGTGCCAACACCAGAGGGTGGAACTCATGAATTAGGTTTTTGGAATGCAATTCTCAAAGGAATCAGATCGTATGGTGATCTAATCTCTAACAAAAAATCCTCTCAAATTACTAAGGAAGACCTTTTAACAGGTGGATGCGCATTAGTTTCTTGTTTTGTCCGTGAACCAGAGTTCGTAGGACAAACCAAAGACCGACTAGCGACAGTTGACGCCCAGCGTTTGGTGGAAAACTCAGTACGAGATCATTTTGACAATTGGTTAGCTGCTGATACAAAATCTGCAGGTGCAATACTAGATTTCTTAATTCTTCGCTCTGAAGAACGGCTAAAAAGACGTCAAGAAAAAGAAACAGCTCGGAAATCAGCAACAAAAAAATTAAGACTACCAGGTAAACTAGTAGATTGCTCGTCACGTTCAAAAGAGAGCACAGAGTTATTTATAGTGGAAGGTGATTCAGCCGGAGGTTCAGCAAAAATGGCGCGAAATCGTTCCAATCAAGCACTTCTCCCCTTAAGAGGAAAAATACTTAATGTTCTTGGAGCCGCATCTGCAAAAATAGGAACTAATGCAGAAATTAACGATCTTTGCCAGGCACTCGGAGTGGGTATGGGAGCTAGGTTTAACATTGATGATTTACGGTACGAGAAAATTATTATTATGACAGATGCTGACGTAGATGGTGCACATATCGCAACACTGTTGATGACTTTTTTCTTTACCCAAATGCGTCCACTTATAGATCAAGGGCATTTGTATTTAGCGTGCCCGCCTCTATTCAGGCTTACGCAAGGTGCAAATAGAACCTACTGTTTAAGTGAAGAAGAAAAAGATACTTTGATCGATAAAGGCATAGGTGGAAAAGGCAAAATTGATGTATCACGGTTTAAAGGGTTGGGTGAGATGGATGCTAAAGATCTAAAAAGTACCACCATGGATCCAACATCTAGAACCTTAATAAAAGTTATTATGGATGAGGATGAACCTGGTGAGACTTCCAATTTAGTTGAACAATTGATGGGAAAAAAACCAGAATTACGATTTGATTATATTCAAAAAAATGCCCAATTTGTGGAGAATGTTGATATTTAATTAATGTGTTTCTTAAGCCTAATAATGGAGTAAAAATGAATACTTATAACCTAAAAGGTCAAGTAGCAGTTGTTACAGGAGGAGCCCAAGGGATTGGTTTTTCTGTAATAGAGAGATTATACGCAGGTGGCGCTAAAATAGCATCCTGGGATATAAATCAAGATCAAAACCAGAGTGCTGTAAAAAACTTAGGCAAAGATATTCATGCTGAACACTGTGATGTTACAGATTTTTCTTCGGTCGAAAGAGCATTAAAAAATACAGAGAACGCTTTTGGGCCAGTTACTATTTTAGTTCACTCTGCCGGGATCGCTGGGATAAATGAACCAATCCATAGCTATGATAACAACGAGTGGGAAAAAGTTATAAAAATAAACTTAACTGGTACTTACAATGTTAATAAAGCTTTAATTAAAACTATGCGAGATCAGAATTACGGAAGAATAGTCAATATTGCTTCCGTAGCTGGAAAAGAGGGAAATCCAAATGCTGCAGCTTATTCTGCATCAAAGGCCGGGGTCATTGGCTTTACCAAATCGGCTGGAAAAGAAAATGCAGACATGAACATTGCTATTAATTGCGTAACACCAGCGGCCGCCCGCACCCCAATATTTGATCAAATGACTGAGACTCATATCTCTTACATGCTTTCCAAGATTCCTCGAGGTAGATTTGTTGAAGTAGAAGAGATTTCAAACATGATAGTATGGTTAGTAAGTAAAGAGAATTCATTTAGTACTGGCGCTACTTTTGACATTTCAGGTGGACGAGCTACGTACTAGTTATCACTTTTTATCAATGAATTAATCTTAAGTTAAATTCTCAACACTTCTCCAAAGATCATCTGAAACATATATCGAACTTAACTCAACACGAGTTGAACCAGGAATTCTTGTCCCAGGTTGCATGGATACTGCATCAGAAACTTTCTGAAACTTTTTATCAAATTCGTTAGTAAAAGTTTTAGTATCAATTATAATATAATACTGACCAATGCCGTGAGGGGGGCCGTCAGGTGACTTTAAACCACTTATATCAAGCGAATTTACAGATCCAGTCAAGCCTGCAGCAAAAATCTCAGACATTAGACCAAAACCCCAACCTTTATATCCTCCTGAAGAAACTAAAGTCCCACCTAGAGCTTTTACTGGGTCAGTTGTAGGTTTGCCATCTGAATCCACAGCCCATCCCTCAGGTATCATATTACCTGCAGCCTTTGCCATTGTAATCTTACCAAGAGCTACAGCAGAAGTAGAAAAATCAAAATGCATTAATGGCTTTGCCTCTCCTGGAACTGTCATAGCAATTGGGTTTGTACCAATAACTGGAGAGTTACCACCGGGAGGAGCAACTACAGATGACGCATTTGTAAAACCAAGTCCAATCAGTCCTTCATGAGCTATTTTTTCTGTGAAGTACCCCAGGGAAGTGCACGTATGGGCATTTGCAACGGCAAAACTTGAAATACCATTTTTTCTAGCGGCCTCTATAGCTACCAGATAACCCCGATCAAAAGCTGGTTGTGAAAATCCAAAAAGGGCATCTGATTTTACTGCCCCCTCACGAGTTTTCTCAACAACTGGTTCCACATTTCCCCTGACTCGTCCTGATACTAACTGGTCGCAGTAGCTTTGTAAGTAATAAAGACCACAAATTACATTACCTGTTTCTTCAGCTCGCCGAACTGCTTTTGAAACGGAGGTTGCTATCCACTCTCTTGCACCATGTTTCAACAGAGCTTTAATCGTTACGCTTTGTATTTCATCTAAACTAATTTTTGGCATCTGATCCCTTACTATTTTTTTCTTCTAAATTTAACCACTCGTCTTCCAACTCGGGATAAGAGTTCCTGTCGTTCTACTAAGCATAATGAAAGTTTTGAAAACTTCTTTGAATCCTTCAAGAAAAGGTCTGGGTCTGATAAAAGTTCTGTTAATTTAATAATTTCGTTCTCAATTTTTTCTATATTTTCTGGCAATGCTTTTAACCTATGTGCCTGAGTAAAGGTCAAACCCTCCAATCTCTCTTTCTTAGGCTTTAAATTATTTATATTTTTTACTTTTACAATTTTCTTCTGTTCTGACTCTTCTGAAGCTAATTGATTGCCAACTTGAGCTAAATAATCTGTCCACCCACCAGCATATACTACCACTTCATTTTTATTAATCGCGATAGTAGTTGTTGCAACCCGGTCTATAAAATCTCGATCATGACTGACCAGTAAGACTGTTCCATCATACTCAGCGATAAGTTCTTGCAGTAGATCCAAAGTCTCTATGTCCAGATCATTAGTAGGCTCATCAAGGACCAACAAATTTGATTCCTTTGCCATAATTCTTGCTAACACCAGCCTGGCTTTCTCTCCTCCCGAAAGAGAGCTTACGGGAGACCTAAGCTGATTTTCACTAAAAAGAAAATCCTTAAGGTAACCCACCACGTGTTTTGGAGTACCACGCACATTTACAAAATCTCCCTTACCTATTACCTCTGTCTCCGAGGAGTCAGTTAAGCTTTCCCATAAAGTGCTATTAAGGTTTAATACTTCTCGATTCTGATCAAAAATAGCTGTGAGTACGTTTGTGCCTAGTTTAACTGTTCCTTTGTCAGGCTTTATTTTACCTGTTAAAAGATTAAGCAGTGTCGTTTTTCCTGCACCATTTGGGCCAACTATGGCTATCTTATCACCACTAGCTACTTTTAAAGAAAAATCGGTAATAATTTGGTTGCTTTTGAAAGACTTGGATATTTTATTTGCAACTATAGTCTGCTTTCCACTTTTGGTATTAGCCTCCAATACCATTGATGCAACGTCTTGCCGAATAATTTGACTAGATCTATCGCTCCTTAATGACTTCAAGGCTCTTACACGTCCCATATTGCGTTTGCGCCGTCCACTGATTCCCTCTACCGCCCATCTAGCCTCTGTTTTTATTTTTTGATCTAACTTATGTCGTGCTAAATCTTCCTCTTCCCAAAGACGGTCTCGCCAATCTTCAAAGGCCTCAAAGCTTTTATTCTGCCTTCTTGTTTCCCCTCTATCTATCCAAATAGTACTTTTTGAGAGCGCTCTTAAAAATGCTCTGTCATGACTAATCATTATAAAAGCTGACTTTACTCTTCTAAGTTCAGCTTCCAACCAAAAAATTGCTTCAATATCCAAATGATTTGTTGGCTCATCTAATAACATTATTTCTGGCTCTTCCGCCAACAGTTTTGCTAATGACGCCCTCCGTTTTTCTCCTCCAGAAGCAGACACCACAGGAGAACTTAAATTAAGTTTAAGCCCGTTAGAAAAAGCCTCTAATTTATAGGTCTCATTAGAGGTTAGAGAGCTACTCGCATAATCTCCCAAAGTACTAAATTTTCTCATGTCTGGGTCTTGTTCCATATAAGAAAGATTGGTTCCAGGCGACATAATGCGCGATCCAGAATCTGCTTCGAGCAAACCAGCTAAAACCTTCATCAATGTAGATTTTCCACATCCATTTCGGCCTACAAGAGCAATTCGATCAGCGCGATTCACAACTAAGTTTACATTCGAAAACACAGAGTTTTCTCCAAACGTCAGGGAAATATTATTTAATTGTATCAAAGGTGACGAAGCCATAAAAATTCGGTACCTTTTGACCAGTTATCCGTCAACCAATCAAAGTATAATTCATCAAAAATCTGTATCCCAAATAGGCGATGAGACATATAAACATCAATATAATTATTTCTGTATGTATTTTTATAGAAAAAATATTACTTGTCTAACGATATTGGGTTTAATAATAAGTTAATCAAGTTGTAACTATAATTTTCTTAACAAAAATTATAAAAAAAAGGCCTACTAAATGAAAAAAATTATAAAATCAGATCAAGAGTGGAAAACTCAATTATCCGAAAAAGCTTATAACATTCTGAGAAAAAACGGGACAGAAAGAGCTTTCACAAGTGATAACTTTCCAAAGCTATCAGGGGTATACTCCTGTGTTGGATGTGGGGCTGAGCTTTTTAATTCAAATGCTAAATTCGACTCAGGAAGTGGTTGGCCCTCTTTTTTTCAACCGATAGAAGCTAACGTTGTAGAAGAAAGTATTGATAACAGCTTAATGATGACTCGAACAGAAGCTCATTGTGTCAGATGCGAAGGGCACCTAGGACACGTATTTCCTGATGGCCCTGCTCCCACGGGGTTAAGATATTGTATAAACGGTGGTGCTCTTACCTTTAAAGAGGTTAAAGGGAATTAAAGTTACTTCTCCTGGAGCATCTCTGGAACATTTATACGACCAAAACTACCCAGTAGTTGCATTAAAAAGGTATTGTCCTTAACTGGTCCTCTTGTAACTCGTGAAGAAATTTTTATATCCTGTCCATCAGACAAACTAAATTCTTCGATATTCTCAACTACACCTGATTGTGAATACCTAATGGCAACGACCACCCGTTTAATCTCTTTTACCTCTCTCCAACCAGAATGTTTCATGGTACTACCCACATAATACCAGCTCTTGTTTTGTAAGACCCCAGTTGTGCTGGGTCTACCAATTAGCTCTTGAACAGATTTTTTTGTATCAACTCCCACTTTAATCATTTTCAGTTCTGACTTTAGGGGGATGTAACCATGATTCTGAAT
>JGI20158J14315_10003558_pt1 | contig 10304 bp, 11 predicted proteins | sample COG_08_FD_14315 | JGI IMG/M metagenome (IMG submission 14315)
GTTAACTCAGAATCGTTGGTTTAGCGTTACATATATTTGAAGCCTTCATTGGACGGAATAAACCAATTTTCTTGAGTCACGTATGAAAAATTTGTCCCATGGTGTTTGCCATACGAGTGGGCATTTATATACTATAAAAACGATTAATTGCACATTTATTTGTTAAGTCACACACATACATTCATGTCTTGTCATCATTTGCTGCGAATAGCACGTACCCACAATTCTATCATGATTTAATAACCATGCGGGGGGCTATGCCGACACACCTGGGAGCGAACCCACGAAATCACGTTAATCACGACTCCTGTTCCTCCCTGGAGAATTTTTATTATTACGAAACATATATCTAATAATATATACCTTCGGTATAATATAAATATGATATTAGAATGTTATTATCGATCATCAGCGCAGTAACAATCATCTTATTAATAACAAATTGCTGCCGGTAGATCTTCTGTAACACTTATGTTCTTTACCATGAACGCCGGTCGGTTGCAAATACTAACATGCGCTTCGCGCTAAACTTCAAAACAAATGACATCCCGAAATGATAGATCATCTTCGATCTTGCTTGAGATATTTATGATATATAATTATGTATGCATGTGTTACGGTTTATTAGCTGTATATATGTATTTAGAACTAGATGTGTATCAGTTCTGGGGGCCCAAATTATTACCTTCGGTAGAAGTAGAACTTTGGGGAGATTTGAGAACATTGTGAAAGAAGGAAGTTGTTTGGAGAGACTAGGTTTGGTAAAAACCAGGAAGGATGCTATGTATGTTTGAGACGAGTAGGCTTCTAAGAAGGTTCTGCAACCTCTGACTTAGACACTCTGCCTTGTCTCCACAAGAACCAATATAGCAATATGGCACTGTGTAACTCTCTGTCTCTTCTGTCTTCTCTGAGGTGACTTATCTAGTAAATCACGCTCACGGGAATTAACTGTAGTTAGTCAATTAGGAATTAGGAATTGGAAATTGGAGTAGGGTCTCTGACTTGATGATCACAACAATATGTATATAATTATATATATATACGTACGTAATAATATGTAATAATAATGAAATATTAAGATGCTATATATGCAGATAAAGGTATTATTTATATTTAATTAATTGTTACGAAGATATATGAACGAATGAAGATAGATATATTATTTTATTACTTTATTGCAACGACCGAAATCGAATTCCGTTGCGAGTCGCCAGGAAACAAAATCGAAAAAAGTTTGTATTTTTCGGCTGTCTTGCTTCGTCGACCTGCACGCCGCACATGGTAAGTCCTCCTTATATTCATCACATCGCAGATCCCCAAATAGTCTTCATACTTGACACCTTTTTGATACCTGACATTATCTGCCTTGAGCGCTCCCTTTCCTTCCTTTAAGGGGAAACGGAAGTCCAGTAAACCGCCACCCAAAAAGGTCGTCCCGAAAGTGGACACCGCGTTTACTTGTCCTTTCTGCAACCATGAAAAGACCGTGTTCGCTAAGATGGATCAGCTCACAGGGAAAGGCATGGTAGAATGCACAGTATGTGGGCAGCGATATACTTGCAATATTTCGCATCTCAGCGAGCCAATTGATGTTTTTAGTGACTGGATCGATGCCTGCGACAAGGTTAACAGAGAAAGCTAGTCGATGATCTGATCCCATTACTTTATTATTCTTGACCCCCAAATCGAACACGTTTCATCGGAAATCCAGTTTTGGTAAAATGTTTGCCCATGAATGGTTCGCTCAGAGCAGCCTCGCGCTGCCAAATCGTGACACTTTGGAAGAGGGATGCTCTTGATCCATGCGGCCCCGATCATACTGACTTACCTCACATCGGGCTTACTCTTTCTAAGCGGAGTACTAGTATGCCGACGTGTTCGCCAATTGGTTTAGCACATGCAGGACGGGAACTCTGATGTCCGTTCCTTCACTCAGAATATCTAGATAACAAAAAGAGTGGAACACGGTTTGAGGTGAATGTCTAAACTGGCACCTTTTGTTCTTGCCAGCCGAGAATCAACGCAATAAGAACCCATATGCAGTGGTCAAAGGCATTTAGGGCACAACGGTAAACGGATAAAGTCGCTTATAAGCCGACCAAGAACCCATACAGATCAATTTGTTAGCTTCGTTCGTAAGGCCAGCGAGTCGAGAACTTTTCTCTATAGAGTTAAAAACCCTTATAATATATACGAACGAAACGTTACGAAGGTATTAATACCTTGCTTATTCTTCGAAGGTACCTGACAAGGAACTTATTTACGAATGAAGCTTATATTTACTTGCCAAAAAAACTCCCTTACTTCGTACGTTTCGTACCATCGAAGAAAGTATGTACCTTCGTATGTTATAGAACATACCTTCGTAAAGTAAAGTACCTTCGTAAACATATGTATATAGTACGTATATATATATATGTAGACTAGCATGCATATATAATATATATATATGTATATATACTTGTAGCTACTAATAATAATAATAATATATATCATAATAATAAGCTAGCTAGCTAGCCAACCTTTTACTTCTAGCAGGGAAAGGCTGCTGTGCATCGTACGCAACGAAATTATATGGTGGCATTGTCACGGCGCACTGGTCGATGAGTGCTAGTGTTAACATCTCTTGCGCAAAAGTATCATTCGGCTTTAGACTCAGAGCTTTGTGATAGCATTCTATTGCCTTCTCCATCCGACTCTGAAAGTTTCCCTTCAGCTGGTATGTAAAACCAAGTGCAGTGTATATACTTGCACTCTTGGGCGCAAGACGCAGCGCCTGCTCATACCAATTTATTGCCTCATCAAAGTTGTTCAGCTTTCGGTATGAGTGTGCCAGGTTAACAAGTATCGCTTCCCATCTTGCTACATATGGTTGCGGGATGAGAGAAATTGCCCTCTCGAGGTGGGAAGTTGCCGCGACATGATCACCATCATAATACGCAAGTGCGCCTAACTCATTATGCACAAGAAAATCACTGGGACATAAGTCAAGTGCCCTACAAAGAAACTGTCCGGCTAACTTTAAGTTGTTAGTACGGTGATATTCCATTCCAATGCACATCAAAGATAAGTGGCAGCCAGGAAATATGCGAGTGGCTGTGCGGTATGCTGCCATCGCCTGGTCGCTCTCGTCCTGAGCCGCGAATGCATGCCCGAAGCCAATCCATGCAGGAACGAATGCGCTTTCCATCATCGTTGCTTTGCCGAAATAACGGCGAGCGGAATCAAATTGTCTTGTGCAGTAGTAGTAGCAGGCCACTGCAAACCAACTGATTGCGTTCTCCGGGTACTCCTCGACAAGTTCGTGTGCACAGAGATACAACTTGCTTTTCAAGCGGAGCTCAGCAGCAACTGCTAGGTAGCAAGTGAGGGCAGTAAGCTTCATTGGCTCGCTCGAAAGCAACCCCTGGATAGTATCATAGCATTTCTGATAATCACCACAACTGAAGTGCTGTTCAGCGCGAGCAAGTATAACCTCACCATTGTGCTTCAGGGCATCGAGTTCGGGCTGTGTGGTTCTGATGTTGCAATATGCATCCGCGCTTGTCGCAGAAAACTGATTGTTGACAGCATGCTTCGAATCTGCTGTCACGTTAGTAATATGTACTGGTCCTAGAGTCACCTGGTCGTTGTCTTGAAGGCTCAAAGTCACATGTGAGGCTCCTTTGGTAGGAATCAAGTTTCCCTTGTAATATCTGCACATCGTGCTGTACAGAGATGTGATCCATTTATCCTCCGGCCTGATTTGCAATGAAGATAGAAAACAACTCTCTTCGTCGGTGGTGAGTAAATGTTTTGAAATCAACATCTCAAAAGCATCAAAGCAAAATGGGTCCAATTTAAGCGCTTCTTTACACCAGTGCTTTGCCGATTTCCAGTTTTCCAGTGCACTGTAAACTTTCCCTCGCATTAGGCATAACGACGCTCCTGTCGAGACAGAACCGTCCTGAAGCTTGCGGTCAACTTCTCTTGAATCGTGTCCTTTTTGGCAGTTGTGTTGCCAATCTTGATAGTGTATAGTCTTTTGTCTGACCCCTCCGCTCCTGGAGCGAGAGAAAGTTACGCTGTCCATTAGATTTGCGGCTAAATTACCTCGTCCATCTGAATCTTCCATGTAAGGGTAGCGTTTGTCATCATCGCCTTCTCCAAGAACGACGAGGCAACCTTCCCAGTCTTTCACGGCGGCGAGGCATTGTGCGGCGAGAAGTCTACACTTTTTTGAATAAGGCAAGCGGCGAGGGTCTACGCTTCGCATCTTAAAACCTCCATTATCGAATTCCGAGGAAACGTTTCCCGGAATGAGCCCACCACGATGCAACGTCGCAAACGCACGACGGTAGTGCGTGCCCAAAAAAAGCGCTTTAGCGTGGAGGAAGATGTCGCCAATCGCACCGCCACTCATTGTCACAAGCTTGTCGGAAAAGAAGATTGCAGATGAGGTGAGATGCTTTTCCAGGCAGTCCTCAACGATGTTGCGCAATTTCGCAACCGTCGCATCCAGATCATGATGGTGTCGCATGAACACACGTCGCTCGAAACAAAGTTGTTGAGCGAACTGTGACTTGATTTTATAAATCGGGAATACATGAAGCACATACACTGATGATAACTCAATCATCAGATGATTCCTTCGTTCGTTCGCATTTAATAAAATATAGATATTATATATATATATACATTAATATATAATCTTATATTATATACCTTATTATTACTTGCTTGCTTGCTTGCTTGCTTCGTTTCGTTCGTATTAAACAATATATATATTCATATTAAAACATGCAGGGGGATTTTATCATTTTTCAGTCACCAGGGAGGCACCTACATACGTAGCGCAACAGATTATTCTACTGGGAGCTGGATATTTCAGGGCGCTCGCTCATATATGAAATGAATGTGTGCCCGAAACGATCTTCATCAAGATGTTTTCTTCTGATGGCTGGCTGCCGCCCACGCGACTGTCTGTCAAGTTAGCACGGCACTTAAGATTCGTGCCGATTGCGCTTTATCTTTGTTGGGTTCCTGCAGGTTTGCGACAGGGTTGGTTTTCGATTCCGGAATCTTGGGGTCTTGGTATGGGCGCATCACTGCGGTGGGAATGGGCGCTGCACTTCTTTTTCAATTTGTTGCCTCACTTCGGCCGCTTTTTGACAATCTCGACAGTTTGGGTGCTCGGAATCCCAACTTCATGCTTCGTAGCACATCTATGCGCTCGAAATATCTCGGGTGCGAAGAAGATTGTCGGCATTTTTTCATCATCGTTGGCTAGCAAGGCGTTGGAAGTGAGAAGTTCCTCCTTCTTACGAACCACGCTGTCTTTGTCGTCCATCGGAGGCTCATCGGAATGTACTATTACGAGTCCAGGAAAAACCCTTGGGCTTCTCTTGAGGTTTTCTTTGATAGTAGCAAGTCGCATGGTGAACTTTTTTGGCTTTCAAATTGATGAACACCGGCCACGGCCTGTATATCGAAGCAAGATACTTTTCGAGGGGATTTCCGGCACGATATACAAATATGTTACATGGAACCACGTCACAAATGGCTTGAACGTTTTCTCTGATATTCTGTTGGAACTTTTTTTTGGTGGTCCCTCCTGTATTAGAGGAAAGAGTCCTCTTTTGAGATTTGGATGAACATAATGTGAAGGGCATATTAGCTACAAATAAAGGTATGATGTATCTCGAATCTTTATATTGCCGAGACTTGGCATAGCTGCTTGGGCGAACATACGGCAGTTTATTATATGTGTCACATGAAAGTTATAAGTGAAGACTGTGGTCGATGATTGTAAAGCATGTAGTCTGTTAGAACCGTGTTAACAGATTGCTCCTGTCCAAGATTTCAAGGAGCACAGTTTGGTGGCTTGTATTCAGCTGCGAGATCAATGCTTCTAACACATTTGTCCCTTGTGGCTACCAAAAAACGTACGTTAATTGGGGGTGACCCGACCTGAAATGGCATTGTGGGACGAACCGGGATTGAACTGGCTGCAACTTTTCCTACGCTTTTACTCGAGAATAGGTAGCCGATTCTATCTAGAGCAAGCGAAGGGGTATCTGTGCGTCATGCTCCTTTCAAGTTGTTCGCAGCCATAGTCACTTGATGAATATGACAGCAAGAACGGCGATGTCATCCATCTCGCCAACAAGGGGCATTTTACCCTGTGCACGCTCCAAATGACCAATGCCTCCAGTGGAAATGGACTGTCGTATCTTCATCCTTTGAGTGTTCATATGCTTTGCCTGCTATTCGTTCGGCGAGCTCTTGCGCGCTACCTCCAGTTGTCAACAGCTCCTCACATGTTTTACCTATCTCAGGGAGAAACACGTAATCACATAGTCCATCAGATCCTATAATGAGTGCGTCACCTCGGAATATGCGCAGGCGAAGCTCGCGCCTGTCCGGGTATAACTTCTTCGTCATGAAGCATACCCCCCAATTCAAAGAAATGCGATACAAACCTGGTGACAAACACAACCAATGGCACGTCTACGGTTTCTTTTTTGAGACAAATCTGGGCAGCACCACCGATTGTGCGGCTGATGTTTCTTTTGAAGATGCTTGGAGGAAAAGGGACCACGGCGAGGCCCGTTGGTTCCGATGCGAGGACACCGACATTTGGCCACCAGATGGCCGTTGACCGTGCCGCGCGCACGAGTCGGCTTTTTCTATTTTTATTCAACACGTTTACATTTTGTTCTCGTATTTCACAAATCTCTGACCAATTCTAACAACCAAGTCTCAACCGGCACCGACGACGGAGTCGAATCTTCGAATGGTGGTGCCGGGAGACTTTCAACAAACGCAGGTATCACCGCCTCGCCAGTGAAGATGACCACGCGTGGTGACCTCTCCAACAATGCTGTTCCTACGGCTGGCACCAATCTGACCAGCACTGATGGGGGGATCACCACTCGTGGTGGGGCAGCGGCGAAGCAGAAGCAGAAGCAAAAGCAGAAGCCAAAGAAGAAGCAGAAGCCAAAGAAGAAAGGCAGTTCGACAGGCAACGCCTGGGAAGATCAATCGAAGTTCACAGTGACTGCAGGTTGCGGAACGTGCAGATTCCAGAAGAGTGGCTGCGGCAAATGCTTGTCCGAATTCGAACTCTGCGAAATTCATAAGAAATTACATAAAATTTCCTGAAATCGCTTTCGACAACGTAATTTTTTATGTTTTCGTCATTAAATTATGGCTAATTCTTGGATAATCGACTCAACAGGCCAACTTGAAATGGCTAAAACCGAAAATCAGATGAAAATCCATGTTTAGTGATGATTTAGCCATGATTTAGCCATGATTTAGCCATAATGGTTTTTACGGTGATACTACATGTATGTACTCTTACCTTTTGCTTTACGACACCGGCACTTAGTCGCCGTGCGAATATTGAAGTTTTACTGTTTGATGGGAAACCAGCAGGCACACCGCATGGCATCGGCCGCGCTCGGCGGTGCAGGAAACACGCGCCATGGAGATGAACATTTGCATGCCCCGCCTGAAACGAAGTCTCCACTGGCACCTTTGTCTTACGGGTGTGTGAAACTCTCCGAGGATAGCTCGAGCTTGTTAGTTGACGTATTCAACCCCTTCACCATTTACCCGCAGGCCACAGATTTCCATGGTGCCGAACGTACCGCCTGCTATTCAGTCAGCGGGTCAAGTCGGACTCGTGCCGGATTTGTTCGGCTGGCCTGAAACACCAACTCTTGTTCCCGTTGCGATAAATTGGACTCAGGGTGGCAGCATAGTTGAGGTGGAAGGGAGCTTCGATAACTGGCAGTCGCGTCAGGCACTTCATCGCAGCGGTACCCGTGAGTTTGCGATAGTTAAGATGTTACCTCCGGGCGTATATCAGTACAAGTTTATCGTGGACGGGGAGTGGAAATATGCTCCAGAACAGCCAGCAATGTATGATGAAATGGGGAACGTGAACAACGTTCTGGAGGTCCAAGAGTATGTTCCAGAAATTCTGGATTCATTGGACTCGTTCCTTGCGCCCTCGAGCCCACCAGAGAGTTATAATAATGTGCTGTTCAGCCCGGACGACTTTGCCAAGGACCCTCCTGCATGCCCCCCACATTTGCATTTGACACTACTGAATATGCCACAGATTCCTGATGCACCAAACTTGCTGCCTCGACCTCAACACGTGATTCTTAATCACATTTATAAGGATAAAATCATGACATTGGCGGGTGCACAAGTAATGGGCACGACTCATAGATATCGGTCCAAATACGTGACAGTAGTTCTTGTCAAGCCATACTGACATTTTTAACCTCTATCTGTACTTTACTTCTTTCGTACTATACTTCTGGATTTATTGGCCACTGTGTGATTTCGGGATAAGCGGGTGGAACAGTTTCCAGGAGGGAATGCACAACCTATCTGACTGGTGTGGATTATTTGGATCTGCTGTGGCGCGTTGGCTGCTGGAAAATTCTCATGAATTTTCTCCTTCTCATGAACTTTCCCCTGCGGCACAGTTTTCAATGCTTTCGTGTCGTTAAACCAGGCAAGTTTCGTCATATTTATTTTTGTTGTGAAGCTGGGGGGGCTCAGAAAAGTGATATGTCGTGCACGACGCTGTAAACACTGTTAAGAGAGGGTTGACGGTTGACAACGAGAGTCATTATCTTCATGCACAATCACAATCACAAAATGTTTCCATCAAGACGAAGTTGCGCTCATGTTTACAACATGAGCCTTTGATTTATGCACAAATGGCGTACACGCTCGAATCTATTAATTTCCTTTTGGGTGTTCATCGGATGTGAACTCTAAGGACACCGACGGCTAAATGAATGGCGAACCATTACTGATGGCAGCAGGGGACCTGAGCTGGTGCAGACAACAACTTGTTTTGATGGGAATAAATGCCTATGTAAAAAAGTAAAAGTTGTGTAAAGATCGAGCGATACAAATGTGCACTCTTCTACATCTCCAAGACACACACGCACACCCGGTGAACGATAAACAAGCACACCGGGCGAACGATAAACAAGCTGATATTCACACGCAAGGAAGTACGTTCGTTACGCGCGAGAAGCCTCGATGAATTTACGCCCACGTGTGGTTTTGAACCAAGCAATGATGTCCATCTTACCACAGTCAAGCATTCGTTTTAGATCAGTCCCATTTGCAGGAAGGAAAGTGTTAATACGCGCAAGTGGTTGTGAAGGGACTAAATCCGCTTTCCAAGAACGAATGTCGTCTATATCTAGACCGATCCTAAGTGATTCTTTAGACAGTGCTGGCAAATTATTTGTTACTCCTCCATCGACACAAATTTGCTTACGGTAAATGCACAACCCGGGAAACGTCCAAGTTGGTATGTACTGTGCAGCAATCACAGCGTTTATGAGATCTTCGCGCGATGCAAATTCAGATATGAGAGTGTTATGGGGCACTGGCAGCAGTGAAGAGATTGAAATGTATAGTCTGCCCCTCACACTCAAGTGTGCGTCTTCAGGCAGTGTTGCATGAAGTAGATAACGACAGAATTGACCGACTGTAGTGGCATGCCCGAAAAATGCATTGCGATATGCCTCCGCTATGGCAGGAATATGCGCCCAGATATCTGCCGGATGAATACCACAAGCTGCTACAGTTGCAACCAACGCTCCAATGCTTGCGCCAGAAAGCTTGAGCCTCTGCAAAACGTCAAGACCAAGGTATTCATACAAACCCCAATATATTCCCAAATGATACCAAGTGCGGAAGCCACCACCGCATAGTGAGACACTTGCACTGCAGTTGTCAGCTGTAGTCAGATTTGTTGGTTTCCACAAAGGCTGCCGGAAGCACTCCCAGACCCCGATCCAAACTGAAAGCCAGCAACCAACGACAACGTTGACCGGCATACCGAATAATATGCGGAAGAGTAGAAGCACAACATTTTGCCTGCGTGGTCTTCTTACTGGGTTTCGTTTTGCGAACGCTTTCGCGTGGAGTAGAATATTCGCTAGATATAATAAGCACAATATTCGAAGGAGATCAGTTACGAGGAAAGTCATTGCACGTTTGAAACTCTAAACAAGCATGCACGCCCACGCCACGGCGGTTCGCTTTTTGACACCTTCAGAAAAAACTGTTAGCTAGTTCTCTGAAGCATCCGGATTATGGCACTTTTGACTGTGTACCGCAGGAGCTGGACAAAACTGAAATGTTTCTCCGGAGTCCCTTACATATTAGTTAAAAATATTCATAAACACGCACGTCAAAATCATATTGTATTACAATAATATTTATATTATATATATATATGATAATATGATATATAATATATATATATATATATA
>JGI20158J14315_10003562_pt1 | contig 10295 bp, 11 predicted proteins | sample COG_08_FD_14315 | JGI IMG/M metagenome (IMG submission 14315)
GAAAAAATGACTCTTGGATGTGTTTGTGACAAAACAAATAACCCGATAAGACCTAATACAATATTTACTATTTGAGAAATAAATTGGTTCGATTGGTTGTGATCCGCACTATATAAAGTAACCAATCCGACTATGATAATAATGCCTAGACTTGCTAAAACTGTTTGATCAATTTCTGATCTTAAATATTTAAGGGAATTAATCATTATTGTAATTTTTTAAGTAGTAATCAAAAACTTTTTTTGCAATAGGGCCTGCTGTTGTTCCACCACTGCCACCATGCTCAACAACTACAGCAATTACTAATTGCGGGCTGTCAGCAGGAGCATAGGCGATCAATAGAGCATGATCTTTCAGATGATCTGGCAAGTCATCTTCAATATATTCCCCTCCTTTTAAGCCAAAGACTTGTGCTGTTCCTGTTTTTGCAGCAATCTTATAACGATCGTTCGCTAAGAATGCAGCAGTCCCCCCCGGAGCAGTTACATCTTCCATACCTTTTCTGATGTAATGCATTAAATCGGTACTTGTGNNCATCTCTTTCTTCTCAGCATTTTTAGACAACGGAAGAAACCTGCCTAATTTCAAGTGAGGCTGATTATCGCCATTGAACACGGCAATTTTTGTTGTTGCACTAGCTAACTGAATAGGAGTTACTTGAGTATATCCTTGCCCTATAGCTGTAATAACAGTCTCACCTGCAAACCATCGTTTATTCTTTTTATTTTTTTTCCATTCCTCATTTGCAAGCAGACCTTTCTTTTCATTGAGCAAATCAACTCCTGTTACCTTACCAAATCCAAAATTACTTAGTGTGTTATTTATTTTTATGATGCCTAGCTCTAACCCTAAACTGTAAAAGAATGTATCGCATGAAACAGCTAAGGCTTTAACTAAATCAACTTCACCATGACCTTCTCGCTTCCAATCCCTAAAGGTTTTTGATCCGTTAGGCATAGTAAAGTAACCGGGATCAAACATTTTGTATGGAGGTTTTCTCAAATTATTTTCTAGTGCCGCCATCGCTACAAAAGGCTTTAAAGTCGATCCGGGAGGATAGACACCATGAATAACTCTGTCCAACAATGGCTTAGATTTATCATTATTTAGTTTATTCCAATTTTTATGATCAATACCATTTATAAATAGATTGGGATTAAAGTCAGGCTGACTAACATAGGCAAGAATTTCACCATTATTTGGATCCATCGCTATTAATGCCCCACTTTGATCTTGAAAGGCTTCGATAGCAATTTTCTGTAGATCGATATCAATTGTCAGCTGAATAGTTTGACCGTGTTCTGGTTCTTGGGACTCAATAGTCCTAATAACATTCCCTTTTGCATCCACTTCTATTTTTTTGAATCCAGGAAATCCATGAATACTATTCTCATACATTAGCTCTACCCCGGTTTTCCCAATATGATCGGTGCCCTTATAAAGCTGAATCTTATCCATCCGCCGCAGTTTGTCCACATCACCTTTATTAATCCTATTGATGTAACCAACGACATGACTACTGTATTCATTAAAAGGGTAAAACCTTTCAAGCCTGGGTACTAGCGAGACCTGATCTACAAGGTATTGTCTAGCCAAAAAAGATGCTACTTGATGTTGAGATAAGTCCGATTTAATGGGAACAGTAGATGAATAATAATTTTCTTTGGTGATTCTATGGTATTGCTCAACATCAGCATCGCTGATCGGAATGATTGATCTCAAATGGGTTCTGATGTTATCAAAATCGTGTTTTTTATTTGGGTCAAGTTCGATATTATATATAAGCTTATTCGCAGCAAGCACCTTATTATTTCGGTCTACAATCAAACCTCTAGAAGGCGCAATGGGAATTAGTTTTATACTATTATTGACTGATTTTTTTTCAAAATAATTATGCTGAACAACCTGAACAAGAAAAAATTTAATAATAATGAGAAAAAGGAGTACAAAAAATAATCCAACAACAATGCTTTGTCTTTTGGCGATAACAAATCGTAGTTGATTTCTTTGCATCTTTAATTTTCTTTTAGTTTGATATAAATAATTAGTTGGTAAACAAGAAAGGTAATGATTGTAGTGATTAGTTTAAGTACGATGGAAGTCTCATGGAAGTTCGTTTGATATGTTGTGGAAGTTATATTGGTTGTTAATAAAGCCACTATAACCAATATTATTCCTGTGATAGTTCTTTGCTTGTAACTTTGAATTGCAAACATTTTCTGGATAAAAAAAAGTATGGCATACGTTAGTATAAAAGTGAAAGCATATTGGCCAATAATTTGGCCAATCAAAATATCAGCGATTAAACCGGCGAAGAAAATTGTCAAGATACCATACTGTTTATTATTTAATAACATTACCCCCACAGACCAAGCAACCAAATAGTCAGGTAAGGAGCCGCTAGATATAAACGGTATGTTTATTTGGGAAAATAATAGAGTGAGCAAAAAAAGCCCTATGACATAGATATTTTGCTTATTATTTGAGGTCTGGTATTTGATCATGGGTTATCGCTTTTGATTATCATGACCTGAGAGAAGCTTTCAGGAGATGTCATAGGCTGAACAATAATTTCATTAAACTGTATGTTGTTTGTTGGGATGATTTTAATAACCTTCCCTATTTTAATACCTTTGGGATAAATTTGATCAAGTCCTGAGGTTAATAAGTAATCACCAACCACTAATTTTTCGTATGCCGGCAACCTATAAATTTTTAAATATGGACTGCCGTTGCCGAATACCAGTGTACTTATCGCACCACTCTCAGAAACTGCTGATATAGCAAAGTTATTCGATGTAATATTTTTAATTGTGCTGAGGTTTTTATCTACACGTACAACCTGACCTACAAGGCCTTGGTTATTCATTACAGGGCTCCCCAGACTGATACCATCATCAAGGCCTTTGTTGATTAAAATCTGAGATACGCCATTTGAATGAGAGGGTAAAACTATTTCTCCCACGATTATTTCATTTTTAATAACATTTTTTATGTTTAGAACTTTTCGTAGTTCACGATTTTCATTCTCAAGCAATCTCAGTTTTTGTAGGTTTAGCTGGAAAAGNTTTGCTTCTGTTTTTAACAATAAAATTTGCTGCTGTAACTTATTTTGCTCAGAAAGGTAATAATCTATTGATGCAATCAGCCTAGATGGCGCATTGATGATCCATTGAAATGGAGTCTGCACTAACACTATTTTTTGCTTTAGGTGGGTATGCATGTGGTATCGATGGTCGAGACTCATCAACAAAATCGAACATATAATGAGAATGACAAATAAAAAAGTAGGTGATTCCTGAGTAAAAAGTCTAAGCCGTTTATTCTCTGTTTTTTTTGCCATCCATATTACTCATAAGTAAAGGCAGACTTGAAGTCATCAAGTGCATCAAGCGTTTTGCCACAACCTTTAACAACGCAGAGTAATGGGTCTTCGGCTAATATAACGGGAATCCCTGTTTCTTCCATAAGCAAACGATCTAAATTCTTCAGCATAGCCCCACCCCCTGTCAGAACCATAGCAGTATCAGCTATATCCGCACCTAACTCAGGAGGCGTTTCCTCAAGAGCTGCTTTTACTGCCATAACAATTTGTTGTAGTGGCTCACTGATTGATTCTAAGATTTCATTACTGCTAATTACAATCTTTCTAGGAAGTCCTTCGGCTAAATTTCTTCCCGTTACCTCCATTTCCATTAGATCAGTCATCGGAAATGCACTGCCAATTTGTTTTTTAATTTTTTCCGCTGTTGGCTCGGAAATTAGAGTGCCATAATTTCGTCGCATATAGTCGATTATTGCTTGGTCTATCTTGTCTCCTCCAACACGAGCAGAGCTGGCATACACTATACCTCCGAGTGAGATTACGCCTACTTCAGTGGTACCACCACCAATATCGATTACCATCGATCCTGTTGCTTCGCTCACTGGCAAACCGGCTCCTATGGCGGCAGCCATTGGTTCTTCGATTAAAAATACTTGTTTTGCGCCAGCACGTTCTGCAGATTCCCTGATGGCTCTTCTTTCCACTTGAGTAGCTCCATAAGGTACGCATATAACTATTCTTGGGTTAGGGGTGAACCATGACATGTTATGTACACGGTTAATAAAATACTTGATCATTTCTTCGGTAATATTGAAGTCAGCAATGACACCATCTTTCATAGGCCGAATAGCTTGTATGTTTTGAGGTGACCTTCCAAGCATCGTTTTTGCTTCAGAACCAACTGCCAATAAAGCTTTTTTGGTAAAAGGCCCATTAGGACCTTCTTCATGCCTTATCGCTACTACAGAGGGCTCATCAAGAACGATTCCCTTTCCTTTAGCATAAATTAAGGTGTTTGCTGTTCCAAGGTCAATAGCAATATCGTTATCTACTAAATTTTGAAATAGTTTGTTAAACATAATTTTGATATGATTCAATTTTAAAGTTACTCAATAAAAGGCGGTTAGAAATTCTTTATGAAATCCTATGTATAATAACCGATTATTGATGTTTTATTAACCACTTACTTAAAATTTTCACTATGACAATCAGCCAAGAAGATATAAAAAAAATTGCACATCTTGCTCGAATAAATATCTCGAGCGATGAGTCAATTTTGTTGGAGAAAAAATTGACAGGAATCATGGAATTAATTGATCAGATGCAGAAAGTTGACACAGATGGGGTAGAGCCAATGTCGCACGCATTAAATATAAGCCAACCATTAAGAGCTGATCAAGTCACTGAATCAGATATTAGAAAAAAGACCATGCCTTTGGCTCCAGAGACTCAAGAGTCCTTATTTATCGTTCCACAAGTGATTGAATAAAGCATGCTGAACTTATCCTTAAAACAATTATCGCAGCAATTACGTGAGAAAGCTTTTTCTAGTGAGGAGCTCACCCGTTTCTTTTTAGACCGGATTAAAAAACATAATGACCGATTGAATGCTTTTATTACCATCAATGAGGAGGAAAGCCTGTCCATGGCTAAAAAGGCAGACATCACCATTGCTAATGGTAACCAATCTTTGTTTACTGGTATTCCGATAGCACAGAAAGATATTTTTTGTGCAGATGGCTGGAGAACCACTTGTGGGTCTAAGATGCTCGAAAACTTTGTTGCGCCTTACAACGCCACTGTCATTCAAAATTTTAACGACGCAGGTGCAATTAATTTAGGTAAAACTAATATGGATGAATTTGCTATGGGGTCATCCAACGAGACGTCTTATTTTGGTGCCGTAAAAAATCCTTGGAACTTAGAGTGTGTTCCTGGTGGAAGTTCGGGGGGAAGCGCCTCAGCAGTTGCAGCTCGCCTAGCTCCTGCAGCGACTGGAACTGATACAGGCGGATCAATTAGGCAGCCAGCTTCTTTGTGTGGTTTTACCGGATTAAAACCTACATATGGCTTGGTATCTCGATACGGAATGATTGCTTTTGCTTCCAGTCTTGATCAAGCAGGCCCAATGGCTCCAAGTGCAGAAGATTGCGCCATGATGTTAAATGTAATGGCCTCTCATGACATAAAAGATTCGACCAGCCTTCCTCATCCTAAGGAAGATTATATGACTTCGCTGGGTGATTCGATTGATGGACTTCGCATTGGTATTCCAAAAGAATTTTTTGGGGAGGGTCTTGACTCAGAGGTACAAAAGATTATCGAAGATGCGATACTTGAGTATCAAAAAATGGGCGCTGAGATAGTGGATATCTCCTTACCGAATTCTGAACTTGCCATACCCGGTTTATTATGTCATTGCGCCTGCTGAGGCATCAAGCAATTTATCGCGTTATGATGGCGTTCGTTACGGATATCGCACAAAAGAATACGATGATTTAATGGATATGTATTTCAAGACCAGGCAAGAAGGTTTTGGTGATGAAGTAAAGCGAAGGATTCTAATAGGAACCTATGTATTAAGTGCAGGGTACTACGATGCATACTATTTAAAAGCGCAGAAAATTAGGCAATTAATTTCAAATGACTTTGCACAAGCATTCCAAAAGTGTGATGTCATCATGGGGCCTTCGGCACCATCGGCAGCATTTAAGGCGGGAGAGAAGAAAGAAGACCCACTGCTATGTACCTTCAAGATATATATACGATCTCTACTAATCTTGCCGGATTACCCGCCATGAGTATTCCAGCAGGTTTTACAAAAGACCTTCCGGTAGGCTTACAGTTAATTGGGAATTATTTTAGCGAAGGACATTTGCTTAATGTTGCCCATCAATTTCAATTAAGTACTGAATGGCATCGCAAGATACCTAAGGAGATTGACTGATGGATTGGGATATTGTTATTGGTATTGAGACGCATGTTCAGCTTAAAACGCAAACAAAAATATTTTCTGGTGCTTCTACGTCGTATGGCAATGAAGCAAACTCTCAGGCATGCTTGGTAAGTTTGGCATATCCAGGAGTACTCCCTGTTCTTAATCATGAAGCAGTTAACTGTGCGATTAAATTTGGATTAGCTGTTAACGCCAAAATTAATGAAAAATCTATCTTTGCAAGAAAGAATTATTTTTACCCAGATTTACCTAAGGGCTACCAGATTAGCCAGTTTGAACTACCCATAGTTGGTGAAGGTAAATTGTCGATACCTATGGGCGATGGCTATAAAGACGTACGAATACTTAGGGCCCACTTAGAAGAGGATGCAGGAAAGTCTTCGCACGGAGTTTTGCAAGGAAAAACTGGAATTGATCTTAATCGGGCTGGAACACCATTACTCGAAATTGTAACGGAGCCTGATATGAGTTCGGCGGCAGAGGCTGTGGCATACGCAAAAAAATTGCATGACTTAGTTCAGTGGATTGGTATTTGTGATGGCAATATGCAGGAAGGTAGTTTTAGGTGTGATGTCAATGTATCGGTAAAGAAAAAAGGTACAACTACACTAGGTACTCGAAGAGAAATTAAAAACCTTAATTCTTTCAAATTTATAAAACAAGCTATCGATTATGAAGTGAACTGGCAGATTGAGACTATAGAAGATGGTGGAAAAATTCAGCAGTCGACTATTTTATTTAATCCTGAGAGCGGTGAAACCAAGGCGATGCGCTCAAAAGAAGAAGCCAACGATTACCGATATTTTCCTGACCCTGATTTGCTTCCACTTGCCATCACAGAACAACATATTCGTAATATAAAGCAAACATTGCCAGAACTACCGGGTGAAATGCAAGATCGATTTGAAAAAGATCTTGGATTGTCTAGCTATGATGCTTCCGAATTAACAAATAATAAAGATGTGGCTGATTACTTCTTGAGTCTAATTGGGCAAGGTATTTCTGCTAAATTATCGGCAAACTGGATATTGGTAAATTTATTTTCGAAATTAAATGATGCTGATATTGATATTAAAGAGAGCCCAATAAACTATGAACAGCTTGCTAATTTAATAGCAAAGATTGAAGATCAAACCATTTCGAATAATGCTGCAAAAAAAATATTTGAATCGTTGTGGGTTAATCCATTGGGGAAAGTTGACGCATTGATTGATGCAATGGGATTAAAACAAATTTCTAATGACTCTGAAATTTCAGGCTTGATTGATAATGTGTTAAATGATAATACTGTGATGATTGAGGAGTATAAATCGGGTAAAGAAAAAGCATTTAATGCGCTTGTTGGCCAAGTAATGAAGGCCTCTAAAGGTAAAGCTAACCCATCTCAAGTAAATGAAATGTTGAAGAAAAAACTCTCTAGCTAATCCCAAACTCTTTACGGTAATTTTGAATAGCAAGTAACTCTTTGTTGAAGTGATCATCATGTTGTAAGTATTCAACTATATTTTCTAAAGTAATAATTGATAATGTAGGTATGGAAAATTTATCATTTACTTCTTGGATTGCAGAGATTTCCCCCTTACCTTTCTCTTGCCTGTCAATGGCAACAAATACTGCAACTGGATGCCCACCATGATTTTTAATGATTTCAATAGACTGGTTGATAGAGGTGCCGGCAGAAATAACATCATCGATAATTAAAACTTTACCATCAATAGCTGAGCCAACAATTAAGCCTCCCTCACCATGATCTTTTGATTCCTTACGATTGAAGCAATACGGAATATTGATATTAAGATCAGCTAATGCAATAGCGATTGCACTAACCAGTGGGATACCTTTGTATGCTGCCCCAAAAATCATATCGAACTGAATGCCAGAATCAATAATTAATTGAGCATAATATTTACCTAGCTCCTTTAAACTTTCCCCGTCGTTAAATTCACCAAGATTAAAGAAATAGGGACTAAGACGGCCTGCTTTTGTTTTAAATTCACCAAAACGCAGCACGTTCTTTTTTATAGCTAGCTCAATAAAAGATGGTATGTTAGAGGTCATATTTTTTTACTCATTATGTTATGAAGATTATAACCTTAAATTTAAATGGAATTCGTGCCGCCTCAAGAAAAGGTATGCTCGAATGGTTGAAGCTTGAAAACCCTGATTTTATTTGCGTTCAAGAATTAAAAGCGCAAGAGGCTGACTTAACTTCAGACATGCTAAATCCGGACGGTTATATGGGATTTTTTAGTTATGCGGTAAAAAAAGGCTATAGCGGGGTTGGTATATATTCAAAGATATCCCCTTTACAGCAGGTTAACAATACTGGTGTTCCGCTCATAGATGATGAGGGTCGTTACGCAGAATTTATTTTTGAAAATTTTTCTATTATTTCTTTATATTTACCTTCGGGGTCTAGTGGGGAAGAACGTCAAAATGTTAAGTATCAAGTTCTGGAAGACATCATGAGGATTCTTAAGAAAAAAATATCTCAAACTAAATATGTAGCAGTCTGTGGAGATTTTAATATTGCTCATCATGAGATTGATCTAAAAAATTTTAAGGGAAACAAAAAGAATTCTGGCTTTCTTCCTGAAGAGAGAGATTGGCTATCTACTCTGTTTTCTAAACTACAATGGGTGGATGTTTACAGAAAAATAAGCCCGCATACAACAGAGGATGCTTATACATGGTGGAGTAACAGGGGTCAGGCTTGGGTTAACAATGTTGGATGGAGAATTGATTATCAAATCGCTAATCAAAACTTGGCGAATAAAGCGTTAAGCGCATCAGTTTATAAGGAAAAGCGATTCAGTGATCATGCACCATTGATTATTAATTATTCAGAGTTAGATTGATTCCATGGGGCTATTTTCAGCAGCAAGAGCATTCCTGGTATGGCGAGAAAAAAACATATAATAAAAAAATGATACCAGCCGAAAAATTCGACTAAGTAGCCAGTAGAGGCATTAGTTAATGTTCTGGGAACAGAAGCAAGGCTAGTAAAAAGAGCAAATTGGGTGGCGGTATATTTTGGGTTGGTTGATTGAGCAATATAGGCAATGAATGCCGAAGTCCCAAGGCCAGCAGCAAAAAACTCAACTCCTACTGTAATGCCTAAAACAAGATTGTTATTCCCTACGCTAGCGAGCCAAGCAAAGCTTAATGTTGCAAGCATTTGCATAATGCCAAAAATCCACAGGGAACGATTTATTCCCAGTTTCATCATCCAAATACCCCCGAGAATTCCTCCAGCTATGCCTGGCCATAACCCCGCATTTTTTGCAATGATCCCTATCTCTGTCATAGAAAAGCCAAGATCAAGATAAAAGGGAGTGGCTAGTGCGGTAGCCATACTGTCTCCAATTTTATAAAGAAATATAAATAGTAAGATCAGTAATGCACCCTTAACCCCTTTTCTATTTTTAAATTCTTTGAATGGCTCTATAACCGCTTCTTTAATTGTTTTGGGAGGGAGCGATCTAAGCTGTGGCTCCTTTACTAGCAGTGTGAGAATAATGCCTGGCAACATGAATAATGCCGTGACAATAAAAACTAAGTCCCAGGAAAAAAAATCAGCAAGTATCAAGGACAGTGATCCTGGAATAAGGCTGGCTATTTTATAAGCATTAACATGGATAGCATTGCCCAGGCCGAGCTCATTATCTAATAATAGCTCCCTTCGATACGCATCAATAACTACATCCTGACTGGCACTAAAAAAAGCAATGACAATTGATATCAATGTCACAATAGTAATTTGTGAGGTTGGTGAAATTAGGCCAGCAAAACCAATAGATATTAATAAGAGCACTTGAAATATAATTAACCAGCCTCGTCGCCTTCCCATGGATAAAGAAAACCGGTCAAATAAGGGAGCCCAAATAAATTTCCACGTAAAAGGAAATTGTATCAATGCAAATAGCCCTATGGCTTTTAAGTCTAGACCGCTATCAGCAAGCCATGCGGGCAATAAGCTGATCAATATAAACAGTGGAAGTCCGGATGTGAATC
>JGI20158J14315_10003564_pt1 | contig 10294 bp, 13 predicted proteins | sample COG_08_FD_14315 | JGI IMG/M metagenome (IMG submission 14315)
AAACTTGATTTTGTTTTGACTGATGCAATTGGTCGTGAATGGCAATGTGGAACTTTCCAAGCTGATTTTAATCTGCCTGATAGATTAGATGCTGAGTACATAGGGGAAGATGGCGCCAAGCATCAACCTGTCATGATGCATAGAGCAATTCTTGGCTCTTTTGAAAGGTTTATTGGCATTTTAATAGAAAATTATTCCGGTAAATTGCCTTTATGGTTAGCCCCAATCCAATTATCAATTTTAACAGTAACTGATGAAGCGAATGAGTTTGCAATGACTTTAAAAGAAAAATTTAAAGCAATTAATTTACGTGTTGAGCTAGATAATAGAAATGAAAAAATCGGTTATAAAATTAGAGAACACAGTAATGCAAAAGTCCCATTGATGGCAGTGATTGGTAAAGAGGAAATGGCAGCAGGAACTGTGTCAATTAGAAATTTACGTAAAAATGAGACTAATACTTATACAGTTGATGAAGCTGTTGAGCTATTAAGCAATGACTCAAGCCCTCCTAGCTAAATTAGATTCTCCAACCTTCTCTATCGAAGACTCTTAGATAAGTAAGTTGATCATGCTCTGATTCATTTATTACTTTAACGAAGTCCCCGGATTGGACCAGAATTACATCGCCAGCAGTTAACGAGAATGAATCCTGATGTTCGATGCCCTGACTGGGATCTGTACCATGACCTTCCATTGAATTCATGTATTCAATAACCTCCATCATTCCTCTGCCATTAACGATGATGTATACAACATCTGAATCACTCAGTCTATGACCAACAGTAGATTTTCCAGGCTGTATTACCGTTTTACTGGCTATGATTTTGCCCAATAAATCATTGGTCCATACAGAATAATCATCGGTAACTTTATAGGGGGAACCACCAACTCTGAAATTTACATATTTTTTAGCCATTTTGTAATCCTTTTTTTAAATCTGTAGTGAATTGAAAAATATTCTATTAAAATTGTCAATAAATTTAAAAAAAGCTTAATCTAAAGCTTTTATTCATATATTTTTTTGTAGTCTTACTACAATAATTATTTTAAAAGAAAAATTTTTAAATCTATATATAATTGTCTTAGCGCAATTTTGACTGGCTTGCATGCGCTTTATAAATGTTGCTAAATAAGATTCCTTTAAAATAAGTCTGTTTAGTTTGAACTAATTTAATAAATTTACTGGAGAAAAAATGACCGCAAAAAAATATACTAACCCAGCCACTATTGCACTTCATGCAGGTTGGAGAAAAGATGAGACAACTAATTCTGTAGCTGTTCCAATACACATGACATCTAGTTATCAATTTGATGACACTGATCATGCCGCAAATTTATTTGCTTTAAGCGAGTTAGGAAATATCTATTCAAGGATTATGAACCCTACAAATGCAGTTTTTGAGGAAAGAGTTGCTGAATTAGAGGGGGGGGTCGCAGCATTAGGTCTTGCCTCAGGACAAGCAGCCTCAGCTTATGCAATTCAGAATTTATGCACACATGGTGATAATTTTGTCGCCTCATCACATCTGTATGGAGGGACTTATAATCAATTTAAAAATCCATTTTCTGATATGGGAATAGAGGTTAGATTTGTTGATCCCAGCGACCCACAAAACTTTCTTGATGCCACGGATGATAAGACAAGAGCTTATTATGGAGAAGTTCTGCCGAATCCAAGCTTTCAAGTTTTTCCATTACAAGAGGTTGCAGATCTTGGAAGACCCCTAGGCATTCCATTAATTGTCGACAACACAGCTGCACCTCTCATCTGTCGTCCATTTGATAATGGAGCAGCAATTATTCTGCATTCAGCAACAAAATATATAGGGGGTCATGGCACTTCTATTGGTGGTGTTCTTGTTGATGGTGGAAACTTTGATTGGGAAGCCCATCCCGAAAGACAACCCAAGCTTAATCAGCCTGATCCAAACTATAATGGTGTAGTTTGGACTGAAGCAGTCAAGGCATTAGGGCCAATAGCATATATTTTAAAAGCAAGAACTACATTGCTTAGAGACATGGGAGCTGCAATGAGTCCTTTTAATGCCTTCATGTTTATTCAAGGCCTTGAAACATTACATTTAAGAATGAGAGAACATTCTGCAAATGGACAAAAAGTTGCAGAGCACCTCAGCAAGCACCCTATGGTTGAAAGAGTGGCTTATCCAGGGGTAGCTTCTGGCTTACCCAAAGAAAGAGCGGATAAATATCTATCAAATGGTTGCGGCGGCCTTTTGGGGTTTGAGATTAAAGGTGGTCATGAAGCGGGTAAAAAGTTTATTAACTCACTTGAGATGCTTTATCACGTCGCCAATATTGGTGATTCGAGAAGTCTAGCAATCCACCCAGCAAGCACGACTCACTCACAATTAAATGCAGAGGAATTGGCTTCAGGCGGCATTAGTCCTGGCTATATTAGGCTATCAATTGGCATTGAGCATATTGATGATATTCTGGCTGACATCGATCAAGCATTAGTTAAAGCTGAATAATTTGGTGTGTCAGAACATTTTCCTAAAGTCAGCTATATCATTATTGGCTCTAGGGATAGACTGTCGAGGGTCAAGTCTTATCAAATAGAGGAGGGGGTCGAGTGCTTACTTTGCCCCTTTCAAGTCTCTAGAAGATTTACCATCATTGCTCGATTTAAAAATTGCTGAGCTTAATTCATCGGTCATTTCATTAATTCCTGCAGGTGCTTTTCCCAAGAAGGATGCAAGAGCCCAGCTAGTATATTTTTCTCGGAGCGAGCATCAGTTCTGGGGCTGGTATCATTTTGGCAATAAGTTTAAAGGAGCTGCTCAAAGCATTGGAAAAATAAATACCCTGTTGAATAAAGTTCCTCAATTAGAGCAGGGAATATTTTTCTCTAGGCCATTATATTTTTCAGTTGGAGGTCTTGGAGATAGCGGAGTGAATCCTTTTGCTGAATTAGCTAAAAGATTTTATCTACGATTAGATCCACAAAATCCACTTCCTTCCCTTACAATAAGGGCAAAATCACTTTTAAATTAGACTAGCATGAAGCTTTTCTCAGCTCAAAATATTGCATATTCAATCAATGAAAATAAGCTTTTTCATAATCTTTCTTTTGAGATAAATTCTGGAGAAGGATTACATATTAAAGGTGGCAATGGGTCGGGTAAAAGTACATTGCTTAGAATTATTTTAGGCATCACATCTCCCTCTAAGGGTTCAATTCAATCATATGAAACCAGATTTAAAAATATCTTATTTAGGGCATAAAAATGCAATAAAAAGCTATCTCACACCCAATGAAAACTTAGAGCTACTATTCAATGGTGTTGAGCTAAATCATGCTTTTGAATGGCTCAATAAATTTGGTTTATCTCATGTTCAAGATGAGCTTACAGCCAGTCTATCTTTTGGACAGCAAAAAAAGCTAGCTTTAATAAGGGTCTTGGCTCAATCCTCAGACTTACTGGTTCTTGATGAGCCTTTTGTTGGCTTGGATCAAGCAACAGCTGATCAGCTCAATAGTTTTCTCGCGCAAAAAATATCTCAGGGAGGAGGTCTTATTCTCACATCCCATATCACCCCAATGATTGACTGTGAAGTTTTAGATTTAGGAGTAAAGAATGCCTAGCTTTATTAAAGCAGAATCCTTCAAGCTATCAAAAAAACTAAAGTCTTGGCTGGGGCCATTATTGGTGATGGTTCTTGTTCTCATTGCATTTCCTTTAAGTATAGACATCTCTCAGTATGATTTAGATAAGTTTTATTTTTCTATTATTGTTGTCTCTTTGCTGATGACTGCTTTTGTTGCAACAGAAGGTATGTTTGAAGAGGATTTTGAGGATGGATCTCTTGAGCAAGAATTTCTAAAAGAGAAAGATTTTTACAAGCTTGTTATTTCTAAAATATTTGTCTATGTCTGCTTCATCGGAATTCCTATTGCATTTATTGGAGCATTGTTTTCTTTTGCCAATGGGGTCGCTATTGGTAGTTTTGGTAAGGTATTTTTATTGCTAAGTCTTTCCAATCTTTTGCTGTTTAATTTGTTTGCATTTGGTAATGCATTATCAATTAATAAAGGAGCCATGTTAGGAGTGCTTTCCTCTTTGCCACTTGCGTTACCAGTTATTATTTTGCTTGGAAGAGCAATAAGAAGCATTCAATATGGAGATGGTTTTGTTGCAGTCACCACTTTGATGGTAGGCATAGGGTTGATAGTGTCAGCCATCATGCCATTAATTATCTCGGCAGCTCTAAAAACACATATAGATTAACTAACTTAGGTTTATAATAATTGTTGTGATCTCTGCATTCATTCATAAATTCTCCTCTCCAAAAAGTTTTGTAAATCTTACTGAGAAACTTTATCCGTTTTTTATCACCCTTGGAGTCTCCATGCTAATGCTTGGATGGATCTGGGGCTTATTGTTTGCTCCCCAAGATGCAGTGCAAGGAAATTCTTATCGAATTATTTTTTTTCATGTGCCGATCTGTAATTTTTGCAGAGTTAATTTATTTCTTTATGGCAGTTTGTGCGTTAATGCATATTGTTTGGCGTGTAAAGTTAGCAGCGTATTTAATAAAATCTGCTGCACCAATAGGCGCGATGATAACATTTATAGGCTTATTTTCTGGATCAATTTGGGGAATTCCTACTTGGGGGACATGGTGGCAATGGGATGCAAGAATCACATCCACATTAATATTATTTATTATGTATCTTGGTGTTTTGACCTTGCACGGATCTTTTTCAAATCTGGAAAAAGCAGATCGCCTCATGTCAATATTGGTGATCATTGGAGTTGTAAATATCCCTATTATTAAAAAGTCAGTTGACTGGTGGTCAACACTTCATCAACCGGCATCAATTTCAGTTTCAGGAAGCAGCTCAATTGATCCATCCATGTTATACCCATTATTGATCTCAATAATTGGCCTTGGTTTTATGCTAATTTCTCTTGGTATTTTAAGCAGCCGTTCTTATATATTGAGTAGAGAAAAAAATAAAAAATGGGTTTCAGATTATGTTTAATTCAGAATTTAAAAATTTTAATGAAATCTTAGATATGAGTGGCCATGGAATCTATGTATGGTCAGTTTATTTGGTTGGCATTTCAATCATTGCGATCAGTTTTTTAATTGCCAAAAAAAGAATTAAAACAGTGCAAAGAAAAATAAAATTAAATAATGCTTCAAGTTAGAAAAAACCGTCTTTGGAAGCTACTTACTATTCTTTTTTTGTCTGCAGGAGGCATTTCATTAATTCTGTTTTCGCTAAATTCAAAGTTAGATCTCTTTTACACTCCATCTGAGATGCTGCAAGCAGACATTAAGCCTGGTTATAGAATTAAGTTGGGTGGAATGGTAAAAAATGGATCTATCACAAGAGATGGCACAACCATTAGATTCCAAGTCACTGATTTCATCAAAGAAGTCTCTGTCACTTTTGATGGAGTCCCACCAGATTTATTTAAAGAAGATAGTGGAGTTGTGATCCTTGGGTATTTTTTAGATGGCATGTTTGAGGCTGAAGAAATTTTTGCCAAACATGATGAAAATTATATGCCTCCTGAGCTATCGATTGATCCGCCTGCAATATGATTGGTGAGATTTCACATTTTTTATCTCTATCAGCTGTCTTATTATTAAGTCTTGTATTAATTTTTAATCTATTCTTTTTTTTTAGTAAAATTCATCCGAATCAATTAACTCTCTCGATGAGGTTATTTAATCAAGCTTGCTGGCTGGTTTTTATTTCATTTGGCATGTATGTCTATCTCGCAATCAGCGATGATTTTTCCATCGCATACATAGCCAATCACTCAAACTCTCAATTGCCTATTTTTTATAAGATAACCTCAATTTGGAGTGCTCATGAGGGCTCCATGTTTTTATGGATAGTGTTTTTAACCGCATGGAGCATCTTATTTATAAATTCGCTGAATAATAATCACCCTTTAAAAAAATTTACTTTATTGATGTTGAGCCTAATAATTTTAGGCTTTTTATTATTTTTACTTTTAACATCCAATCCTTTCGAGAGAATCTTGCCATTCGGAGCCGTTGAAGGGGCAGATATAAATCCAGTTTTACAAGATCCTGCTTTGGCCATACATCCTCCCATGTTGTATCTAGGGTATGTGGGATTTGTAATTTCTTTTAGCTTTATTACAGCATATTTGCTTAATGGTAATTTTGAGCTGCAATGGGAGCAGGATATAAAAAATTGGTCTTTAGTTGCTTGGATTTTTCTCACTATCGGCATCGCCCTCGGAAGTTGGTGGGCATATTATGAATTGGGATGGGGAGGGTATTGGTTTTGGGATCCAGTAGAAAATGTTGCTCTCATGCCATGGCTTGCTGCAACTGCATTTATGCATTCACTGTTTGCATCATCAAAGTCAAATGTTCTAAAAACCTGGACGATGTTTTTAGGTATTTTAATTTTTGCATTAAGTCTCTTTGGAGCATTTATCGTAAGGTCTGGCATCATTGATAGCGTTCATTCATTTGCAAATGATCCGGAGAGAGGACTATATCTTCTAAGTTTTTCAGGATTAATTACATTATTTGCACTGACAATTTTTGCATACCGACTTCCTGCTTTAAATTCTTCAAAATTAGTAGTTACTGGTTCCAAAGAGTCGTTTCTATCCATGAACAATATACTTATGATCACTAGTATTTTTTCTATTTTTCTTGGCGTTACTTACCCACTGATCATTGAATCTATTAACGGAGATAAAGTTAGTATCGGCCCTCCTTATTACAATACAATTTTTGCTCCATTAATCCTTATTGCTGCTATATTTATCATGATTTCTGTTGATGCATTATGGCAACGATCAATGCCTTTAAGAAGATTCTTTACCGCTATAGCAGTCCCGGTAACGCTATCCCTGATATCCATGTATCTTATTTGGTGGACCACATCAGTTTTTTCTATCTTGGCTTACATAGGAATTTTTTCAGGATTATTGATCCTTTTTAGATATCTGTTAAGGGTCATCAATAATTTATTCAATAAAAAGTTTATTAATAAGGGTAGTGCAATTGCTCATACAGGCTTAGGCTTATTATTTTTTGCAGTTTCTATGAACAGCATCCTTAGCTATGAAAAAAACCTCAATCTTGCACCTGGACAATCAATTTTAGTGGATAAATCTGTGCAAGAATTCTCTTTTAATAATATTAGAGTTATCAAAGCATCAAATCATGATGTTATTTCTGCTGAGGTTTCACTCTTGCAAGATGGCAGAGAAATCTCCCTTAACCCTCAGAAAAGAAAATATACCACGCGAGGCCAAATCACATCTGAATCATCTATTCATGCAACGTTTTTGAAAGATACGTATTTAACTATTGGTGATCAGCTAGAGAATGGTAGTTGGACATTCTCACTCAAGATTAATTATTTTATAAAGTGGATTTGGTTTTCAGCTGCTCTGATGGTGCTGGGAATGCTGCTTACAATTTTTAAAAAGAAAGTGTCATGAATCAGTTGCTGAGATTTTTAATAGTTCTTCTTCCAATAGTTGTTTTAATATTTTTTGGCAAGATTCTTTTAGTTGATGAAGATATTAAATTTTCAAATTTTAATTCAAAAATTTTTCCAGAATTTCAATTAAATGACTTAGATGGTAACCCAGTTCAATCAGGATCTTTAAATGGAGTTAAAATTTTAAATGTGTGGGCAAGTTGGTGCATTACTTGTTTAGTTGAGCACCCATTCTTAACTAGACTATCTGAGCAAAACATTCAAATTATTGGTTTAAATTATAAAGACTCTGATTTAAAGGCAAATGCGTGGCTTAAAAAACATGGCAACCCCTATTTATTTTCTATATATGATCCAAGAGGTGATCTAGCTTTTGATCTTGGAGTGACTGGAGCACCAGAATCCTATCTCATTGTTAATAATCAGGTTGTAGGTCATATTCAGGGTGAAATGAATCAAAGAAAATGGGAAACGATTTTTCTTCCTTTAATTCAGAAAGCTAAACAGGGATCATGATTATCAAAAAACTCTTCATATTTTTCTCTTTTATTGTTTTATCAACATCTGCATTCAATCAAGTGGTGTATGAATTTGAAGACTCTCTTCAAGAAAAAAGATTTTATTCGTTAATCTCAGAGATCAGATGTCCAAAATGCACGAGTGGAAGCATTGCAAGTTCTGATGCGCCTGTCTCTAGAGATTTAAAAAATAAGGTCTATGAATTAGTGCGTGATGGCTCAACCGATAAAGAAATAAAAACATACGTTTCAAAGAGATTTGGTGACTTTTCAGACTATAGGCCTTCACTTGAAGGCTCCAATTATCTCTTGTGGTTTGGGCCATTCATCTTTCTTGGTTTAATGCTAATAATATTTTTTATTAAGCGAAGAGTCTGATGTTAATAATCATTGCTGTTTCTGTAATTTTATTATTACCTATAATTGCTTATTTATTGCATCCACTCTCAAATCAAAAATCTATTATATTTTTAACCACATTCCTCATCTTCGGTTTATTTATTATTAATTTTTTCTCCAGTAACCCCATCATAGGATCTTGGGTTCATGCCAATCAATCCGAATCTATTTATAGAAGCATTTCTCAAAATGAAGAGCTTAACAGTTCATTAATCAATCAATATTTAAATAATACCTCATCAAAAGATGAGTCTTTTATGCGTGGTATTCAGGTTTTTTATAAAGCTTTGGAGCTTCAGTCATTTGATTCTGCTGAGAGCATGCTTCAAACCTTAAATGCACAGTTCATTTCAGAGAACTTTCAAGTTCCAATATTTAACCTTTTAGCTGATTTAAGAGATGCAAAATATCCCGATCTAGCAAATTCAAAACTTCTAATAAGCATTGAAAGTCCCTCCAATTGTAATTTGCAATCATTGCAATTTTTTGTGTCTATTCCTGGAGGGCCTGATGTAAATATTGCTGCTAGAGAAATTATTTCTCCTGTTCTTGATAGGCCATTTATATTAGATAAATCACACTCTTTGGTGAGGGGATTTGATATAACTTCAGCCTTTCTTCAGCAAGTCATGATTAAAATTGAAGCGCAGGCTAGATGTGATAATTCAGCTTTTCAAGCTTTCAAATCCAAAGATTTAAAGTACTCAAAAGGCAATCAAGATGAATTATTTTTTTATGATAACGAATGGTTAAAAAAGGAACAATAGTTTAAAATGAGTAAAGGATATATTTAATGCAGCTTAAACACATCAAACTGGCTGGATTCAAGAGTTTCGTGGATCCCACGAGGATATCTTTCCCTACAAATATGGTAGCTGTTGTCGGCCCTAACGGGTGCGGTAAATCTAATGTTATCGATGCCGTTCGTTGGGTGCTTGGCGAACTTTCAGCTAAAAATCTCCGTGGCGAATCAATGTCTGATGTGATTTTTAGTGGTTCTGATCTAAGAAAACCCTCTGGACAGTGCAGCATTGAGCTACTGTTTGATAACTCCATGGGTAAATTGGGTGGGGAGTACGCAAAATACAATGAAATTTCCATCAAAAGATTGATGACAAGAGATGGCCAATCTAATTACTCAATTAACAATACAACTTGTAGACGCAAAGATGTTCAAGAAATCTTTCTTGGAACTGGCCTTGGTCCAAAGAGCTATGCAATCATTGAGCAAGGAATGGTTTCAAAAATTGTAAGCGCTAAACCTGATGAAATGAGAGTGTTTATTGAAGAGGCGGCAGGAATATCAAAATATAAAGAGCGCAGAAAAGAAACAGAGCAAAGAATCAAAAAAACTAAAGAAAATCTTTCTAGGGTTAAAGACATCAGGGATGAGATTAATCGCTTAATCAATAGACTTAAAAATCAAGCAAATGCTGCAGAGAAATATAAACAATTTCAAACTGAAGAAAAAGACTTAAAGTTAAATATATCAGTAGTAAATACTCTTCAAGCTAAAGGTCAAAAAGATAGGCTGAGCTCAGAAATATCCTCTCTTCAAAATCAAATCAAGGTTAAAGCTTCAGAAGTTGAAACACAGCAATCTACAATCGATCAAATTAAAACAGAGCATTCATCTGTTTTGTCTTCTTTTGAAGTGGCTCAAAAAAACTTTTATTCCATTGGGGCAGATATTGCTCGATTTGAAGCTAACCTCCAGAATATTAAGAAAAGCGAATCTCAAACAGAAGCAGACCTCACCAAAGCAAAAGAAAGTTATGCCAAAGCGGTTGAAAAAGAGTCTACTTTTGAGACTCTAAACCCCAAAGAAAATGAGCTGAAGCTTAACATTGCTATTTTAAAAGCTCTAGAAGCATTGAAACAAAAAAATAAATTACAAATT